>Ga0209164_1000158_pt1 | contig 216891 bp, 166 predicted proteins | sample MTBNYHSulfiMetaG_FD_187458 | JGI IMG/M metagenome (GOLD analysis project Ga0209164, IMG submission 187458) | Enrichment culture microbial communities from rom New York Harbor, USA that are MTBE-degrading - MTBE-NYH (New York Harbor Sulfidogenic)... | ecosystem: Environmental > Aquatic > Marine...
TTTTCTCCCAGGCAAAAGGAGTAGTGCGACCAAAATTAGGCCAAAATCCCATAAATAAATCGCATTTGACTCGCGCAGGCATAGCCAGCACGATTTTATAAATGAATCCCATTCAGTTTTGCCAGGGCGAGCATGAAAAATCCCTATTTATGGATGGACACTAGCTGGTTGAATGGGCAATTTGTTGATTGGTTGATTGGTTAATTGGTCACTGCAAGGACCGTTCATCGACAACACCGAACTCTCCCTTTACCCACACCCAGTACCCGGCACCCAGAGCCCGAAAACAAACCGGCAAAACGGCTCAACTGGCCAACCGGCCAACCGGCCAAACCGACCTACCTGAGATAGATTGGATTGGAAAAAATCCAGGGACGCCACCCAAAAAAGAAATGACGAAAATAGACCTCCACCCGGTACACCCCCCTTTCTTGGACAGGAAAGGATGCCTTGCAACCCCGCCATATTCCCATAATCGACCCGTTTCGCAGAAGCCTGATCTCAGCCCTTCTGGGCGTAGCGATAAAGAGGATTCCGGGGATAAAAAGCCTTTCTCCCCCCATGGCCAGACAGATCCCGTCCTCTGACCGGTAATGAAATCGAAAGCCCTTGCCCGGTGCGAGATTTTCATGGACGATAAAGAGACGGCCATCTTTCAGGTTCGCGTAAATTGCTTTCTTTGCTTCAGGCAGGTTCCTGGAAATAGGCCTTTCCATCAGGACATGAACATTAATGGAATTGAGCAGGTACCTGTAGGTGAAAGGTCTGATGGCTAGCGGCCCCCATCTGAACATGGTTCCGTGGGCGTCCGAACCTCCGATGGCAACCACCTTTCTCTCCTGGCACAAGGTATCATAGAAGGCAACGGTCTTGCGATCGGGAGCCTTCAGCGTTTGGGTCTTGAAAAGAAGAAAGAATAGCCCGTGTAACGGGGTTTTCACCCTCTCTTTCCAGCGCGAGGTGAAGTTCCATATGCTGATGCCTGTGTAACCGCTGACCGATAGATCATTCCAGGTATACGCTACCGACTTCTCAGAGAAGGGCATGCCCTTTTCGAAGGGGTGAGCCAGGAAACCGAACCCTCCTTGAGTGTTCACCCGGTCAATAACCGCCTGGGGACCGAGGGATACCGCGTCGAATTTCTCCTTCAGATCGAAGGCCAAATAGTGGTGATACCTCCCGCCTATTTCGAGCCCCATAAGAACCAACAATCCCTGGTAGAATCCCTCCTCATCCAGGTGCAAGGAGTCCATCATATAATCGTGATCGTTGAGAACGATGAAGTCAAGGAGAGTCTTCCTGCCCGATTGAGCAATTTCAGCCACGCTGCCTGCCCCGTCGGAGTGGCGGGAATGAATGTGCAAATTTCCGACAGATTCGAACTCGATAGGATCATTCATACGCACGCAAAGCCTTGATACCCATGCTCATGGGTTTGAAAATAGCCGTGACCATCAGCACCACAACCGCCAGGAAAGATGCCAAGATAAAAGCCCATTGGCAGAATGTCACAGCGCTTCCGCGCACATGGGAAATGAAAAGGATGTACACGGGTCCGGCCTCGAGCACGATCACCGCGGCGACGAAAAGTGAACACACAATCATGTAGAGCACACCCCCAAACCCGGTTGAAACCTGTCCGATATTTTCATGTTTGAATTTTGGGTACACCGCTCCAAAGCCAATGCCCAATGAAACAATTGCAAAAACGCTAAAGAACATGGTGCAGGAGGTCAGAACCATCATACCTCTGGTTACCTGAAGGAAATGATTTGTCACAATAATCAAAACCTCCCCGAGAATAAGCATAGGAACCAGGAAGAGCGAGATCTTTCCCCAAAGGTAACGCTCGGGTTTCAGGGGAGATGACTGCACAATCCAGTGAGCCTCGCCTTCCATGCTGATCGCGGGGAAAACAAACCGCGCCGAGACAGCCGAAAGCACGAAACCGGCGAGACCCATGTTCAGGAAAGCCAGCTCGTTTTGTAAAAAATCCAATCGAATGGGGCTCCTATCCAGTGGAAGCATGCTGAAATTGTAGACATAGACCACCACCAAAGCACCTAAAAGCAGCAACTGAGACCACTGGGTATTGTCTCGAAAGAATGTCCGGATATCCTTCCCCATGACGGCGGCCACCTGGACGCCGGCAGGTTTTGTCAAGTAATGAATAAAAAAATCCAGGATCCTCTTTCCTCCCATACGTCTTTTTTTTCCCTCCTGGGACTTGGAGAACGCTTTAACATACAGCGCCTGGGCAACCCACACGTCGATGACCATGATCGCAGCGGCGGTCGTCCAGGTGAGCAGCACCTCCAGGAGGTGTTCACCGTTTCCATGAGTCTCCGTTAGCATCGCCCAGAGTGTTTCGCTTATCCATTGGGTCGGCAGATAGGCGGCTTGATGCGCACCCAACGCATTCAAATAATGAACCAGCGAAAAAAAGGCTTCAGGGTCCACCAACCTCTCCGGCCTCAGGAATCGAAACAGTAGATAGAGCCCGGCAATCATCAACACGGTTAGCAGTATGATGATATCCCTTGTCCTCTGGGCAGGAAACACATAAACGAGGATCATGGTCACAAGAATCGCGATACCAGCGGCAATGATGACCATCGCCAGGTTCAGATGAAGGAGGGTGAAATAAAAGCCGGCTCCGGGGCGGTACACATATGCGTAAGCCATGAAAATGGGAGTGCCAAAAATGATGAGCATCCAAGAGCTGTCCATGACCGTGAAAACTACCCGGGACATGAATAGTTTTTCCATCTGCACGGGCATGGAATGGCAAAGTTCCAGATCGTTGGAAAGGTAGAGGTTGGAGAGCGCCGTAATAATGTGGCTGAAAACAAGCAAGGAGAAAAACGTGAGAAAAATCATGGCCAGCAGACGACCTGCCAGGAGATCCCCGATCACTTCAACCGACTGAAAATGCACCAGAACACGGCACGATACGAGGAACATCCCCGCGCAAAATGCGGTCCCGACCGCTCCGATCACAAACAATTTTTTCCTTGAGCTCGAACGCAGGATCTGATTCCTCAAGCCGAGGAATCTTGGACTAATAAGAAGAAAGAGATCTCTCATGAGCGAGCGTTTTTCCCTCGGTCAATTTCAGAAAGACATGCTCCAGGGTACCGCTCACGCCCGCCTGATGCTTTAAGGCTTCTGCGCTCCCTCGAGCGATGATCCGGCCTGCCTGTATGATGGCAATATCATCGCAGACTTCTTCCGCAACCTCCATGGAATGGGTAGACATGAAAACGGTGACCCCTGATCGCGTCTGGCTCCTAAACAGATTTTTGACGAGTCTGGCCGCCTTTGCATCGAGGCCTACCATGGGTTCGTCCACAATCAGAACCTTCGGGTGGTGGAGCAGAGCTGCGCACATTACCAGCCGCTGCTTCATTCCGTGGGAATAGCTTTCGATCAGCTCTTCCCGCCAGTGGGTAAGATCGAAGAGATCGAGCAATTCGGAGATTCGAGGTTTGAGCGATCCTTTGTCGTTGAGGCGATAAAGGGCGGCGATGAAATCCAGAAACTCCAAGCCGGTGAGTTTTTCGTACAGAAAGGGCCTGTCAGGGATAAAGCCCACGCACTGTTTGACTAAGGAGGGATCTTTTGCCAGGTCCAGGCCGCTGATCAAAATCCGGCCTGACGTGGGTGCGAGTATCCCCGCCATCATCTTGATCGTGGTTGTTTTCCCGGCTCCGTTCGGCCCCAGGAACCCGAAAACCGAGCCCCGACCCACTTGCAGGTTAATCCCGTCAACAGCCCGCAAGCCCTTGTAAACTTTTGTCAGATTTATGAGTTGAATCATGTTAGGAACCGTTCCAACGCAGCGCATACGCCGTTCCTCGGCAGACCCGCCTCCTCATCTTGAGTGAATGGATACTGTTTGCAGGTCAAATGGGAACAACCAACAGGCCCAGCCCAAGAACCCGGAAGCGAGCACCCGGAACCCAACCGGCAAACTGCTTCCGGGTCAATTGGTTAATTGGTTGAATGGTCAAATGGGAAATGATTCCTGAGCCAAACAACCATGCGTCCCCCCGCACCCAGAACCCGGCCCCCAACCGGCTAAACTGGCTAACTGGCCAACCGACGAAACCGCCAAACCGACCCCGGCATTTACTCGTACCCTAATTCGCTCACTTCGAGCCTGAACTTGCCCATCAGACGGATCATTTCAACCTGCTCGTCCAGACCCCCTTCGACCATTTTGATATGGGTCACGTCCGCAGGCATCTGATTAAGCGTTGCATCCATGGTGATCCACTTTCCCACATATCCTTCTGTCCATGCATGATAGAAGAATTTCCCTCTGGCAAAGACGATACCCACAGCCAGGCGTGCAGGGATCCCGGAGGCCCGGAGCAAAGCGGTGAGGAGCACCGCATGTTCGTTACAGTCTCCAACCCGGCTCCTCATGACCTCCAGTGCATTGGGAACTACCACCACGGGTTTTTTTTCAATGGTTCCATAAACCCAGAGCATAAGTTTTCTAGCCACAACAGCAGGGTCTTGATTGTTCCTGGCAATTTCCCGCGCCTTTTCGATTATCAGAGGATGGTCACTTTCGATGTTCAATTCCGGATGCAAGAAAAGTTCCATCTCCCGAGAAGGATTAGGGTAAGGGATACGGTAACTCGCTTCAATCGGCCATTTCTCTCGACGGATTTCAATGATGCCTTCTTGGTAGCGTTGCCTTCCTTGATTCAAGATGGTCGTATCAAATGAGGTCTCATCTAATCCAATCACCTTGAGTTTAACAGACTGCAATCTGCTGGGGTCATTGAGTTTTCCCTTCAATCCTACTGCGGTCATTTCGTAAAATTCATTTCCACCGCTTGCCTCCACATCCCTTGGCGCATTGGCGGCGCTGGATTTTACCAGCGTGAGACCCATGAACCCCTCCTCCTTTAAAACGACTCCCTCCTGATCAACCCAGAATTTCATAGGCTGCCCCCACATCTCGGCCTCCAGAAGAAACGTGTCGTAATGAATTCTGCGTATCTCCAGTGCTTCCCTGGAAGTCACCTTAACAAGCAGCTCCTTTTGAGTCACCATGCTTGGATCGAAGACAGAAAAGCGAAATGTCTCGCCCACTTGGAGCTTGCGCCCCTTGAAAAATTGATCCACCATGGAGGCGATGACGGCAGGACCCTTTAAGGTCATCCTTAGTTTTCTTCTATTGGCCGGCTCGCCCATCTCCAAGAGCAACTGGTTGCCTTCCATCCGTCCGGTCGCCTTAAAGTGAACGGCTCCAGAGCTCATGGTGAAAGTGAAATTTTTCAGGTGAAAACCTTCGTCCACAACGCAGCGCACGGCCGTCTGGATCGCACTGGCTTGACCCAGGAGATTCAGCTTCAAAAAAATCTCCTCCACTACAAGATATCCGCCCTCCACTGGAGTCACGTTTTTCATGGAGTAGCCGACCTTCTTGTCCTTGAGGTAGATTTCCATCCAGTCTCGATGAGGACCCGTTACGCCCCCGGTCTTCAAGGATATCCCGGATCCCTGTTCGACACCCCCGTGAAAGTGGCTTTTCTTGATCTGCACTCCAATGAGAAAGAGCCATAAGAGTACAATGCCACCGCCCAGGATGTTCAAAATAAATCTCTTTCTTTTCATATTCGCAGGGCTAGGTTCTCGACCACGTACCATCTCCTCGGAGAGCATAAACCAGCCGCGAGGAACTTACAACCGCGCTCCTTGAAAGTCACGGCCTAGAACGATCGGCGACAAGAACGATCTAGTTTCCATCCATAAAATACAGTAAATTTTCTCTCTCCACGCTCCACACACGCCGCGCGAGTGCCGGCGCCGCGGCAGAGCCCGTCCCGACCTTTCGAAGGGCATAGCGGGGAGTGATTCACTTCCCGAAAAAAGCAAGGAATTTATTCTGCAATCCCCCCATCCCAATCCCCCGGGGGGGTCGATGTGTAAGATCCAGTGTTCCATTGCAAAAACCATGCAGCGAATTTTGCAACCCTTCTCAAACATTCCGGCGAACTTCCGCCGCGCCGAAGCCGGAATCCGGTTTTTCCAGAGATTCCGGACCCCGCTACGGTTTCCACCGGGGTGACGCGCCGAGATGACGGTGTTCGGAAATACCGATGACTTTTTTAATTAGGCGCTAGCTTCATGATCATCGAGGCGGGAATCTGACGGCCCGTTCTCCAGGGACTCCCTTTAGGCAACGGCACTTCCGTTTTTTTTCTACGAGCCCCGTCAAATCCCTCATGGGCTTGTCACAACGGGCGTCAAACGTGGAAGAGAAGAAGACCGAGGTGGCACATACGTTCCTCGGGCGAGCGCAAAGAGCCCGAGTTGCTTTCTACATCTTGTATTTCCCGAAATCTTCAGGCTTGAGTTTTTCCAAAATATCCTGCCATTTTTTGCCCTTTTCGGTCTTATCCTGAGCTTCTCCTTTCAAATCTACCTGGGTGGATTTATTGATGACCTCCTCCGCTACAAAGATCGGCGCCTTCACGCGCAGGGAGATGGCGAGAGCATCGCTTGGCCTCGCGTCTATGGCCATTTCCTTTCCGCCATGTTTGAAATGGATCAAGGCGTAGTAAGTGTTGTTCTTCAGGTCGCAAACCTCGATCCTGGAGACTTTCAGATCGATCATCTCCATCATATTCTTTATCAGATCGTGAGTCATAGGCCTCGAAAATTTAATGCTCTCCAGTTCGCTGGCGATGGCTGTGGCCTCCAATAATCCGATCCAAATCGGCAAGGTTTTTTCGCCATTTATTTCCTTTAGGATTACGATCGGGCTGTTGGTTATGGGATCCACAGTCAAGCCGGATACCACCATTGGTGTGTACATAATTCCCTCCCGCGTCTTTCAGCGCTCAGATCCCAAGGGTTCTTAGAGGACAATTTTTAACCATAGAAATCTTTTTGTCAACACAGAAGGGCAAGGAGAAGGCGAAGGCTTCAGGGAAATAAGGGGGCTTTCTCACTTCGAACGGTCTTGCCAAGGGACTGGTTTCGCTGTAAGATGAATTTTGTATGCACCAGCCTGCCATCATGGGGTCAGCGGCTCGCATGGCGCAGCGATTTAAGCAAGATGTCATCATGAATATCACGCACAAGAACGCATTTTACCCCTGTGTGCTCGATCATAAACCTGGCTTTTTCCTGGGATGGTTTCTTTACAAGCTATTTCAAAGCGTCCGATTTGATGAGCACATCAGCGAGAATCTCAAGCAAATGCACCGCCAGGGCACTGTGGTTTATGCCGTCAAGTACAGGGGGCATCTGGATTATCTGCTGTATCACTATCGTTTTCGAAGAGCACGATTGCCTTATCCGAAAATCGCATTTGATCTGAACATCTCCTTGTTTCTGCCGCTGTCCCAGCTTATCCGGGTCCTCGGTTTCCACCTGGCCTATTTCCTCCGACACCGACGGCTGCCCAATCCGTTCGAGACTGGTTTTGTCGATGACTCGGTCAAGAAGGGGGTCACTTGTCTTCTCTTTCTCGTTGATCCGAAGGGGTTCAGGAAGCATTTCATCCATGAAAAGAAAGACCGCTTACAGTCTCTTCTTGAAATCCAGCAGAGCTCGGATCGATCCATCTATCTCGTGCCTCATCTGATTCTTTACAAGAAAACACCGGAGAAAGACCGTCCGAGTCTTATGGACATTTTTTTTGGATTCAAAGAAAAGCCGGGAGCAATCAGAAAAATCGCCCTGTTTTTCAGGCATCATCGCCGGGCGTTTATTGATTTTGGTCCACCTCTGGACCTGAAGAATTACCTGCACGGCCAGCCATCCGGCCGCACTACGGAGGAGATGTCCGAGGAAATTCGGCAAATGCTTATTAACAGTATAGACGCTCAGAAGAGGGTGATTCTCGGGCCGGTGATGAAATCCAGACAGCAGTTCAAGGAAAAAGTTTTGAAGGACTCCCGGATCACCGACCTTATCCGCAATCAAGCGAACGGGAATCCCAAGAGGTTAAAGGAGTTCAAGAAACAGGCTGAAGGATATTTCGACGAGATGGCCGCCGATTACAACATGGCCTATGTGGAATTTTTCCATCTCGCTTTGAGCTGGCTATGGAAAAAACTTTTTCAGGGGATCGATGTAAACCCCTCCCAATTGACTCTCTTGAGAGAATGGGCCAAAAAGGGACCGATGATCTACGTTCCTTCCCACAAGAGTCACATCGACTATCTGGTGCTCAACTACGTGCTTTATGAGCACCATATGCATGTGCCCAGAATAGCTGCGGGTAAGAACCTGTTGTTCTGGCCGATGGGAAGAATCTTCAGAAAATCCGGAGCCTTTTTTATCCGTCGAACCTTCAAAGGGGCCAAGCTTTACACTGCGGTATTCAACAGGTACATCAGAGCGCTGCTCGAAGAGGGGCACCCCATCGAGTTCTATATTGAAGGCGGCCGAACCAGAACCGGCAAGCTGATCATCCCGCAGACCGGTTTTCTGTCGATTTTGCTTCAGGCCTACTTGGAACGGTATTGCAATGATCTCATATTCGTCCCCGTATCCATAAGTTATGACCGGGTGATTGAGGAGAAGTCCCTCTTGCGAGAAGTGGAAGGAGGCGCCAAACAGGAGGAGAGCCTGAAACAATTTTGGGGCGCCAGACAGCTCCTCAAAAGGAAATACGGGAAAATCTACATCCGGTTTTCCCGACCCATTTCACTCAAAGAATACCTCAACGAAAAAGAAGTTCAGGATAAAAAATTGCTTGAGGATCTGGCGTTTCGAATGGTCCGATCCATCAACAAGGTAACTCTTGTCACCCCTATGTCGCTTATTGCAACCGGCATTCTATCAAGACATCGCCGAGGTTTCCACCTTTATGATCTGACTCAAACAGCGAAAACTCTCCTTGCCTTTATTGGAAGATATGAAATCCCTACGGTTATTCATCCGAATTATCTGAAGGATACAGTTGAGGAGACTTTGACGCATTTGGTCACCAGAAAAATTGTCAACATACTTAAAGATGTCGATGGCACGGAAACGTTTTACTACGTTGATGAAGAGAGCAAAAGGGAACTTGAGTATTATAAGAACTGCGTCATCCACTACTTCATTTACCACGCCCTGGTGGCCGTGTGCCTTTTGAGCGGGCCGGAGGATATCAAGACGGAGGAAACGCTGTTGACTGAGTATCAGTTTCTCAGAGACACCTTCAAGAACGAGTTTGTTTACAGCGAAGACGGAAACAGTCGGGCAGAGGTGGAAGCAGCCGTCGCATATTTCCAAGATCTGGGTTTGCTCAAGAGAAGCGACGGGGGCTACAGACTCTCCAAACTGGGTTTCGATACGTTACCGTTCTGGGCAGCTCTTGCAAAGACATTTTTAGAAGCTTACTGGATTGCCACGCTCTCCTTCATTCAGAGGAAAGACCGCGCCAGGACAAGTGTGGAGCTCCTCAAAAACATGACCTATCTCGGCATCCGGTTCAATAAACTGGGCCTAATCGAGCATGAAGAAGCCATTTCTCAGGTCACCTTCAAAAATGCCATTCGCTTCGTCAACGATGAAGTCCTGCGTATTCGACGGAGCTCAAAAGAGGATCGCGAGCAAGCCTGGGAAAAGCTTTCCCGGTTCAGTCAAAAGCTCTACGACCTGGCCCACTACCGCAGCTAATGGCAGGTTTCCCCGCTGACCCGGTCTTGCGAGTTGGTGTCCATCCATAAATGGAAGTTGGACACTCGCGCAGTTTCGAGATCAGTCCCGCCTCGGGCGGGATTCGCAAGATCAAGTCGAAGATCCCGCTCTCTGGGCGGGGGAAGTCACGGGGCTACGCCAAGACGTATCCCGCCATCGGCGGGACACAAACAACCCCGCACGCTTGCGCCGCTTGTCTCGCCTTAGCCCTGAGCTTGTCGAAGAGGCGAAGGCGGAAGATTTCGGAAAAGGGCCATTTCTCGATGGAAACCAGCTAGTCCATATGGTAGTCCGCCTCCTTCAGTTTTGCATGGGCGGCAGCGAGCCTCGCTATGGGGACCCTGGGTGGAGAGCACGAAACGTAGGTCATTTTAATGTGATGACAGAACCTGATGGCATCGGGATGCCCTCCTTGCTCGCCGCAAATTCCGATCACCATACCAGGCCTTGTCTTCCTAGCCCACTCGATCGTAATCATCATCAATCGTCCGACCCCTTTTATGTCCAGGATTTCGAACGGATTGTGCTGCAGGATGCTGTTTTCCTTATAAAGAGGCAGGAACTTGTTTTCTGCATCCTCCCTGGAAAATGAGAAGGTAGCCTGGGTAAGGTCGTTGGTCCCGAAGGAAATAAACTCGGCGAGTTCAGCAATGCGCCCTGCCCGCATGCAAGCCCGTACCACCTCGACCATTGTTCCGAAGTGATACGGCACTTTGATCTGATACTTATCCTCCACTTCCTGGTGGATCCTGGTCACATACCGGTGCACCCACTTCAGCTCCTGGAGGGTACAAACCTGCGGAACCATGATTTCGGGAGCAAGGTGCCCCCCGTCACGGATATGTTCTGCTGCGGCTTCAAGAACGGCCTGAATCTGCATGGCATAGATCTCCGGGTAGGTGATCCCCAGCCGGACACCCCTGTGACCCAGCATCGGATTGGTCTCGGCCAGCGATCTTACCTTTCTAAGCATCACCTCTTTCGCCTCGATCAGGCTCTCCGCCACGTGCTTGCTCTTGATTTCCTCCAGAGCGTGCGTGATAGTCTCAAGATTGGCCACGTAGCGATCACGCAGTTCGGGATCCAGCATTTTCAGGGTATCGGGAAGCGCGACCATACCATCTATGGTCATCCTCAATTCCCTGAGACGATTGATCTCGTTCACCAGCTCTTCCGATGAGGGGAGAAACTCATGGATGGGTGGGTCCAAAAGGCGGATTGTCACGGGACGTCCGTCCATGATCCGAAAAATCTCCTTGAAATCCTCTCTTTGAAAGGGCAGAAGGCGATCCAGAGTCTTTTGCCTCTCCTCAGTCGTCTCCGCAAGAATCATCTCCCGGACGATCGGCAGTCTCTCCGGCTGGTTGAACATCCTTTCCGTTCGGCACAACCCGATCCCTACGGCGCCGTATTTTTTGGCCTTGGAAACGGTTTCGGGAGTGTCCGCATTGGCCATGATCCTTAGTTGGCTGATATCATCGGCCCATTCCAGGAGGACGAGGAGATCCTCCACGAATTCTGGCTCGATAGTGGGAACCATGCCTTTGTAAATCTTTCCGGTGCCGCCGTCGATTGTGATCACATCTCCCTCCCGAAGGATAACCCCGGAAATGACCGCTTCTCTTGCGCCATAATTGATGATCATCTCCTCACAGCCGGTGACGCAGGGTTTTCCCATGCTTCTCGCCACCACCGCGGCATGGGATGTCTTTCCGCCTCGGCTTGTGAGAATGCCTTGCGCTGCAAAAAATCCATGAATATCTTCCGGTTTGGTCTCTTCTCTTACCAAAATCACCCTTTCGCCAAGCTTTGCCTTGCTTTCAGCCCTGTCCGCGTCGAAAACCATCCTGCCTGACGCGGCACCCGGTGAAGCCGGGAGACCCTCTGTGAGAACCTCAACTTTTGCTTTCGGGTCCAGCTGAGGATGAAGAAGCTGAGCCAACATATCGGGTTGAACCCGGAGAATGGCCTCTTCCTCGGAAATCAGACCCTCGTTCACCATGTCGATGGAAGTTTTGATGAAGGCCGAAGCGTTCATCTTGGCATTTCTGGTCTGAAGGCAGTAAAGTTTTCCCCTCTCGATGGTGAACTCAAAGTCCTGTACTTCTCGGTAATGGCTTTCCAGGATGTGTCTCAGGTTCTCGAGCTGCGGATAAACCTCCGGCATTTCTTTCCGGAGCAATTTGATCGGCTTGGGCGTCCTGATGCCGGCGACCACATCTTCCCCTTGGGCATTGATCATATATTCACCGAAAAGCCGGTTCTCGCCTGTGCCCGGATTTCGGGTGAAAGCCACCCCGGTTGCGCTGTCATCGCCCATGTTCCCGAAAACCATGGTGCAGATATTCACGGCCGTGCCGTTGGCCCTGTCAGGGGTGATATTGAATTCCCTCCGGTAATCCAGGGCTCTTCTTCCCATCCATGATTTAAAGACGGCTTCCACAGCGGTCTCAAGCTGTGCGTAAGGATCCTGGGGAAAGGGACTTCCGGTCTTTTCCACCACGAGCCGAAGAAACTGGTCGCAGATCTGTGTGAGGGCCTTTGCATCGAGGTCGATATCTTCCTGTGCTCCTCTCTCTTTCTTGACGCTGTCGAATAAGTGATCAAAAAGCTCGCCACGAATTCCCAGTGCCACCGACCCAAACAACTGGATCAGACGGCGATAGGCATCGTAGACGAATCTTTCATTTCCTGTCAGTTGTGCGAACCCTGCCGCCGTCTCGTCATTGAGCCCCAGATTCAAGATCGTATCCATCATGCCCGGCATGGACATGGCCGCCCCGGAGCGAACAGACACGAGCAGTGGGGCGGCGGAATCTCCAAAGCCTTTCCCGGTCTTTTTCTCCAACTCCGCCATGGCCTCCCTGACCTGCTCCATCAGTTCAGGCTGGAGACCTTTTTTGTCTTGCCCCAAGTAGGACAAACATGCCTCCGTGGAGATCACGAAACCCGGAGGCACGGGCAGTCCAATTTGCGTCATTTCACAGAGGTTTGCACCTTTTCCCCCAAGAAGCCTTTTGTTCTTCCCGTCTCCTTCTTCGAACGAGAAGACATATTTCCTGTTTTCCACGTCAATCTCCTTAATCTTCCACTTTCCAAATCTTTCTCAAGCCTTCAACCGCAAGAGAGCGTGAACACGAATGAAGCCCTTGTCTCTAACGGCCCTATCCTCCTCTGTTTCGAGTTCGGAAGTATTCCAGCACATAGGCGAAGCCGAGCATAAGACATGCCAAAATCAGCGTGCCGATCGGCGACATTTTTTGAAAGAAAATCCTGGAAAGGATGAAAGCAAAAATCACCGAAAGGATGAGCCGGATGACGAACTTCTCAAATGCTCCCATTACTCTGTCGTCTATCTTTCTTTTGCTATGGTCTCTTAAAAGGAATGACCTTCCCTTCTTTGGACGGCCCCGTCTTCCTCTCCACTGGACCGGTGTCCTTTTTCTGTTCTCCCACGGGCATCTTCTTGACCGCTTCAATTCTCATGGGCTTGCCACCCATCGTGAAAGGGGTCCCATTGATGTAAGATTCACGAAGAATCCATGTGACAACCTGGGTGGGGATGGTAAGGAGTAAAAGTGTCACCTGAAACCAGTCTCTCTTGATATCCGGCTCGATAGATTCAATGCGGGCAAATACGGTGGGCTGATCTTGATAAAAGATCAGCACCACATCTCCTTCACGAGACTTCGATGGATTCCCTGATTGTCCGTCTTTGACCGGAGCCATTTTCTCTGACCGTCATGATTTCTTTATTCGCTATCTCTCAGCACGCTGCCGGGATCGGTTCGCAGCTTATCTAGCTTGGCTTCAAAACTGCTTCCCAGGTCGACCCCCATTTGTTGGGCACGTTTTTTCGCGTGAAGACCAATGTTACGTGTATCCCTGTAGAAAGTGTCATCCTGGGGTTTATTGGGATCATAGGAGGCCAATCGGTCAGCCTCTGATACATGAAAGGACACCCTGGATATAAGCCTCTTCAGATCTCTGCTGCCGCAACCTGGACAAAGCAAGGTTTTCTCGTCCTCTTTCTTCATCACGAGTATTTGAAGCTGCTTTTCACAGTCCTGGCATTCGTATTCATAAATAGGCATTTTTCGTTCTCCTTCTTCAGCCAGGGCAACCGGCCCTTCAGGCCATGAGGGGGACCGCTCAATAGAACCTTTCCTCATAGAATTTGCAAACGAAGTTCGGGGGCGTGGGGGAAGCCCTTTCCCACCACTCTCCGGGGTCCTCCTTCTTGCTGCTGTAAACACATACGTTCGACCTTGCGCTGCTCAGAAAGGCCGGTTCATTGTCTCCCTTTGCGATGTAATACTTACAGTTCCAACAGCAGTTCTTCGCCATCTCGCACACCAAGGCCGCCCAAGACGAGAACCCCCCCTTCTCCGAAAAGAACCTCAAAATCGTTTTCGCCTTTCATGAGCTCCGTCCCCGTCAGGCGCTTTTGCTATAAAATCCCTACGCATGGATTTTTAGCAGAGATTTAGGAAATTATCAAGCGCTTAAACGCTGTCATTCCTCTCGAAGTCGACCTTCGGCAGAGGGTTTCGCTTGACATCGGGCTTTCCGCTGTGGCATGTAAAGAATTTCACAAGGAGAAAATGCGAATTAGATGTAAAAGAATTAATCTATTATTATTTTTGATTCGAAGGGGAATAAAAGCCATTTCCCAAAACAAACCGGGGTGAAAATCCCAAAAATCCTTATTCAGCAGGAGAAAAAGGTGATGGCCAAAAAAAAACCAAAAGGGTCTGTGATAGTCATTGGAGGAGGAATTGCGGGAATTGAAGCTGCCCTCTCGCTGGCCGATGCCGGGTACGGGGTTCACCTTTTGGAGAAAACTTCCAAGTTGGGAGGCATGATGCCGGCTCTGCACCGGATCTACCCCCTCTGTGCATGTTGTAAGTTGGATCCAAGAATCGGAGCGTGCCAGCAAAACCCCAACATCCAGGTGATGCTGAACACGAAAGTGTCAGAGGTTTCGGGCAGCCTGGGCCGATTCACGGTGCGCGTCGAGACCGATGATGGAGAAAAAACGTTGGAATCGGGCGCCCTGGTCTTGGCCTCCGGAATCGACACCTTTGAACCGGAGAAATATGAAACCTACGCTTACGGTCGCCTACCCAATGTAATCACCAGCGTAGAGTACGAACGAATTCAGAAACCGACCGGACCGGAAAAGGGCATCCTCAAAAGGCCCTCGGACGGACGGAAACCTCGAAAAATCGCATGGCTTCAATGTGTGGGATCCAGGGACATAAACCAGTGTGATGCGCCCTATTGCTCCTCCGTGTGCTGTATGTATGCCCTCAAGGAAGCATTGAATACGAAGGAGGCAGATGAGGACATCGAAACAACCATCTTCTATATGGATATGAGAACTCACGGGAAAGGGTTCGAGAACTATTTGAATAACGCCCTTTCAAGGGGTGTTCGGCTGGTACGGAGTAGAGTTCACTCCGTAGAATCCGTTCATGGAACGGATGATTTGGTTCTGACCTATGCGGATGAGAGCGGTTTGGCCCAAGAAGAAATGTTTGACATGGTGGTGCTGTCTGTAGGGCTGCGACCTTCCGGGGACGCCATTGAACTAGCCGGAAAAACGGGAATCCGTCTCAGCGAAGACCAATTCATAGGAACCGAACCGTTCGAACCGGTTTCTACGAATCTCCCCGGCGTTTTCGTTTGCGGAGGTCTTGCCGGCCCGTTTGACATTGGACAGTCCATCATCCAGGCGTCCGCGTGTGCGGGAGAAATTGCATCTATCCTCCAACCGGTTGCCTTTTCACCCCCCGAGCAATATCCGGTGACGAAAGATGTTGAAAACGAAGATCCCAGGGTTCTGGTGGTCTGCCACCTTTGCCCGGGTATGAACAAGGAGATCGGCATCCATCTGGAAGAAAATGCGCGGAAGATCCCAGGAGTCGTCGAAGTCTTGACCATCGAGGGGGACATTCTATCCACGCTGACCGAGAAGTTGAAGACGACAGGGGCCAACCGGCTGGTCTTTGCCAGTTGCACGCCTCTCATCCACAAAAATCTCATCGAGGAATCTCTGCGGAAGGCGGGCCTCAATCCTTATCTTTATGAAACGGTGGATTTGAGGGTGATCGATCCGGTCTCCGTTTCGTTTCAGGCCGGCGACCGGATTCGGATGGGGGTATCTCGGGCGCTGCTGGTTTCTCCCCCGCCCCTTCGGGAGATCCCGGTCGTCAAGGAGGCTTTGGTTGTGGGGGGCGGCGTTTCGGGGCTCGAAAGTGCCCTTTGCCTTTCAAAGGAAGGCTACCCGGTAACCATCGTAGAGAAGGAAAATGAACTTGGAGGACACGGACGTCACGTGAGACGCACTTGGCAGGGCTATGATGCTCAAAAGCATCTGAAGCAGTTGCTCGCCGCGGTCGCGGAAAGGGAAAACATCACCGTGATGACCGGGACCAGGGCGAAGGTGAGCAGAGGATTCGCAGGCAATTTTATCACCACCTTGTCGCAAAACGGCAAGACGGTGGATGTGAGACACGGGGTGACCATTCTGGCCTCTGGCGGAGAGGAGATTAAGCCTACCGAATATCTTTATGGGAAACATGGGAATGTGTTTACCTGGTCGGAACTGAGTCAACGGATGATCGAAGATCCTTCCGCTTTTACAAATGCCAAGACGGGGATTTTCATCCAATGTGTCGGGTCACGAGAACCTCAGCGGCCGCACTGCAGCAACCTATGCTGTTCTTTTGCAGTCCGGACGGCCATCGATCTCAAGGAAAAGAATCCGGACATGAATCTCTACGTTCTCTATCGAGAAATGCGCACGTTTGGGGAAAGAGAGAATCTTTATCGCGAAGCTAGAAAAAGAGGAGTTGTCTTTATCCGGTACGATCTGGACAAGAAGCCGATTGTTGAGTCGGCAGATGGCGGTTCTCCACTCAGGGTAACGGTTCACGACCCGATTCTGGGAAGCCCCGTGCTCCTGGAGGCGGATTTCCTTTCCCTGCAAACCGCAATTGTGGGAGCGGCCAACCAGGAACTGGCCAGCATCTTCAGAATCAATCTGGACTCTGATGGGTTTTACGCCGAGTCCCCTGAAAAGCTGAAACCTGTGGATACCAGTACTCATGGAATTTATGCGGCAGGCCTCGCCCATCACCCAAAAGATACCGGTGAGAGCGTGACTCAAGCCAGGGCCGCGGCAGCTCGTGCCTTGAAGATCTTGAATCAGGCGACGGTCCAAGTGGGAGGGATGATTGCGGAGGTTAGAGCTGAAAAGTGTGCAGTCTGCTGCACCTGCGTCCGTACGTGTCCTTTCCAGGTTCCCGTGATCGATCATGAAATCGGTGCAGCTTACATCGATCCAGGGCTCTGTCAGGGATGCGGAATCTGTGTGGCCGAGTGCCCCGGCAAAGCGATTGTGATGTCCACCTGCAGCGACCGGATGCTGACCGAAGCGCCATCTCTCCTTCTGGGGAGAGGATAATCGGATTTTCCCCTGACAATGACGAAACAGCAAGGAGTGGATCATGATGAATGATACGAAACCTCAAATTGTGGCTTTTTGTTGTTCCAATTGTGCCCCGGCTGCAGCGAAAATCGCGGAGGATATGGAAAAGGCACTGCCGGACAACGTGAAAATCATCCAGGTTCCCTGCACGGGCCGTATTGAAATTCTGCACCTCATGAAGCCTTTTGAAAATGGTGCGGATGGTGTGTACGTAGCCGGCTGTCAGGAAGACAGCTGCAAGTATATTAGCGGGATCAAGAAAGCGACCAAGAGAGTGGCCCATGTGAAAAAACTGCTGGAAGAACTCGGCTTGGAGCCTCAAAGGATAGAGGTGTTTCACCTCTCTGCGGCCCAAGGCTATCGATATGTGGACATTGCCCATGAAATGGTGAACAGGATCAGGGAATTGGGTCCTGTCAAAATGAACTCTTAGACCTTCTGCGAGGTAGTGAAATGATTGTCGCTGAACCAAAACCCGTCAGGGAAATTGTTGAGATGGTCAAGGATTTCGATCGAATCCTTGTTCTCGGATGCAAGGGTTGTGTTACCGTATGCAACGTTGGCGGATCGAAGGAGGCAGGCATTCTCGCTTCCGCCCTCAGGATAGCCAAGAGAAGGAGCGGCGCGAGCGTGAAGGTAGGTGAGCACACTCTCGAACGACAATGCGACCCGGAATATATCGAAGAAGTCAAGGACATGATCCATGACTATGACGCAGTCGTCTCCATCGCTTGCGGTGTCGGGCCTCAATTTCTTGCAGAACGCTATCCTGCCGCAAGGATCTTTCCGGGGGTCAATACGCAGTTCATGGGCGGTGCCATAGAACACGGCATCTGGTCTGAAAGATGTGCGGGTTGCGGGACTTGTGTGATCCACTTCTTCGGAGGGCTATGCCCGATCGCCCGCTGTTCCAAGAGTCTACTAAACGGACCGTGCGGCGGTTCGGCCCATGGCAAATGCGAAATATCCAAAGACGTGGACTGCGTCTGGGACATGATTGTGAGGAAGCTTATGGAGCAGGACCGCCTGGACGACTTACTCCAATTCAAACCTCCCAAAAACTGGACGACGGCGAGGGACGGCGGACCGAGGAAACTAGTCAGAGAGGAGCTGGTAAGATGAGCGAATACAAATCGGGAAGCAATCTTGAAAAGGTTTTGAGAGCAGGACAGTTCGCTTTTACCGGTGAATGCGGGCCTCCGCAGGGTGCGAACGTGGAACACTTGAGAGAAAAGGCTCGTCACTTAAAGGGATGCGTTGACGCAGTCAATGTGACGGATAATCAGACCGCAGTTGTTCGCATGTCCAGTTGGGCAGCCTCGCTTATTCTTAAGGAAGAAGGGCTCGAACCCAATTTCCAGATGGTTTGTCGGGATCGAAACCGTCTCGCTATCCAGAGCGACATCCTCGGAGTCTATTCCTTAGGGATCCGTAACATGCTTTGCCTGTCAGGAGACCATCAGAGATTCGGTAACCATCCCGAGGCCAAAAATGTCTTCGACATCGATTCCATGCAATTGATCCACGCGGTCAAGACCATGAGGGATGACGGGAAATTCCTCAGCGGACAGGAGATCGATACGCCGCCAAAGCTTTTCATCGGAGCGGCCTGCAACCCCTTCGCAGAACCTTTCGAGTTTCGCGTTCATCGTTTGGCCAAGAAAATCGCGGCTGGCGCAGATTTTGTTCAGACCCAATGCATTTACAACATGGATAGGTTCCGACAGTTCATGAAACGCGTCGTGGACATGGGACTTCACGAGAAATGTTACATCCTGGCGGGCATCACACCCATGAAAAGCGTCGGTATGGCGCGCTATATGGCAAACCAGGTTCCTGGAATGGACGTGCCCCAATCCCTCATCAAGCGACTGCAGGGAGTTGGAAAAGGGAAAGCAGCCGAGGAAGGCATCAAGTTTGCCGTCGAGCAGGTCCAGGAGTTTAAGGAAATGGAGGGAATCGCAGGCGTTCACCTCATGGCGATCGAGTGGGAACACCGGGTGCCCGAAATCTCTCAGCTTGCGGGCGTCCTTCCCAGACCACAGCTTTGAGAACTATCTCTGATTGTCTAGACGGAATAGGCAGCAGAGAAGCACGTCAAATCCCGCAGGATGGGAGCTGCAAGGCAAGGATTTTTTCTTGAATTCTTCAGAAGATTCTCCATACTATTAGGTAGGGCCCATCCAGAAATGACGATTGGGAGGAAGGGTCTCCGGCGGTAGTTTCCAATTCGGAAAAGGGCCATTTCCGGACGGCAACAAGGCCCTGTTAACCAAAGCGATCTCTTGAAGCTCGTATTTTTTCATTCTATTCTGGGATGTTAGACGAAAATTTAAGAATCCCGATGAAGAAGTGAGGAGAAGAGTCCCTTTTTTTTGGGAAACATCCGGGCTTCCGATCCTTGCGCAACCAGAGCATGCGCCAGCTATGATTTTCAGGACGACAGACGGACAGTCCTTTGACACAGAGAGAGACCTCAAATCGGAAGAACGTCACGTTCTGCAGAAATTATTCGGCTGGGAGGCCATGGCAGGCAGCATCGAGCAGTTCAGGGAAAAGAAAAGGGAGGCCTTACAAAAAGGCTGGAACAACTCAGGCCCCGTGGAGGAAAGCCCCGCTTTGAGAGTCATCATCCGGGAGTTGGAGAGTCGCCTTCGCAATCGTTTGCGGGCCTGATCCATTGGCGGATTCCGGAGGCTATCCTATCGAATATGCTCTTACTGGAAAATCCCATGAAGTCTAAAAATCCCACCCTCATCCAAGGAGCGATTCCCCCTGACATCCTTCACCCTGAAGGGGACAAGCTACCCCCACTCCATGCGGCTCTTGTGGGAGCCGGAAAAGCCGGGCATGGGGTTCTCCGTGATTTTCACGAGGGGCGGCTGGACATGCTCAACATGAGAATCGTCGCCGTGGCGGACTTGAACGAAAAGGCACCGGGTCTTGTCCATGCCAAGGAGCTGAATCTGATCACCACGAACGATTACAAGGATCTTTATCCCATCAAGGGGTTGAATCTCATCATCGAGCTCACGGGTTCCGATGCAGTCATTGAAGATTTGATGAAAACGAAGCCCCCGCATATTTCTCTCATCGATCACAGAGCCGCCAGGATTCTTTACGCTCCACGCCTCATAAGGCCGGAAGACACGTCGGAGCTTCGTTCAGCGGAATTGCGGGAACACAGGAGACGGCTTGCCCAGACCATACTGGACTCCCTCCCTTATCGAATCATGCTGGTCAATCAAGATATGAGAGTCACCATGGTCAATGACACCTTCCTCAAGGACAGAAATCTCTCTTATCAAGATGTCCTTGGAAAATGCTGCTATCAGGTGAGGTATGGGTTGGACAAACCCTGCTGGGAAGCGGATGGCCCGTGTTTCATGAGGGAAGTGCACCGAAGACGTGAGATCATCAGCACCATCTATGAGTACGAAGCGGAAAGCGGGGAAAAGCGTTTTGATGTCATTACGGTCTCCCCTATTCTGAACGAGAGAGGGGAAGTTTCTCAGATCCTAGAAGCTTCACGGGATGTGACTGCCAGAATCGGCCTGGAAAGAGAGGTCCAGAAGTCCCACATATTCCTCCAGAATGTGATCCAAAGCACCGTTGACGGCATCGTTGTGGTGGATACCAAGGGCAAAGTGCTCATTTTCAACGAGGGCATGGAGCGATTGACGGGATATAGTGCAAAGGAAATCATGGAACATGGCCACTTGACCAGCTTTTACAACCTGGAAGTCGCCAGAGAAAACATGCGGAAAATGAAAAGCGACAAATACGGCCCTTTGGGAAAATTGAACCCGACCAGCATGACGATTACCACCAAGGGCGGAGAAGAGATCCCGGTCACATTGTCCGCTTCCCTGATCACCATCGATGGAAATGAAGTAGGAAGCGTGGGAGTTTTTACGGACATGCGCGAAGTGAGCAAGATGCGCAAGGATCTGGAGGATGCCCACCTTCAACTGGTTCAGTCTGAAAAAATTGCCTCTGTGGGAAAAATGGCCGCAGGCGTTGCCCATGAAATCAACAATCCTTTATCCGGGATTCTGATCTATGCAGAATTACTGAAAGAAGATTTCAAAGACGATGCCAAGCGCCTGAGCGACATTCAGGAGATTATCGACCAAACCCTCCGCTGCAAGAGAATCGTGGCGGAATTGCTGGAGTTCAGCCGACAATCGATCGGAACACCATCCTCCTTCAGCTTGGAGTATTTGATCACCAAGTGCTTGAATTTGCTCGTCCACCAGGCGGCCTTTCACGACATTGAAGTGAGCACGGAAATTGAGCGGGACATGCCGGAAATGGTCGGAGATATGGGCCAACTGCAGCAGGTTTTCACGAATCTTTTCATCAACGCGCGAGACGCCATGGAGGGAAAAGGCACATTAGCCATCAGTGCCCGCTACGATCCGGGGAGTTCCAATTTCGTGATTAAGATTTCCGACACGGGCCCGGGCATTCCAGAGGCGCACAGGGATCAGATCTTCGACATTTTCTTTACCACCAAACCCGTTGGCAAGGGCACAGGTCTCGGTTTGAGCATATCGCGAAACATCATCCAGCTCCACGGTGGAACCATTTCCTTTGACTGTCCACCGGAGGGGGGAACCGTTTTTACCATTGAACTGCCGCTGGAATTCATAGAGACAGTCGTTGAAAAACCCGTTTTCGTCTGATTGGATGCATCATGAGTGAGAAGAGAACAGTCCTTGTGGTCGATGACGAAAGACCTATCCGGGAAGGCTGCCATCGTGTGCTCGCGGGCAGGGGATACGATGTGATGACCGCAGAAAATGGTCAAATCGCTCTCGATTTCCTGGCGAAACAACCGGTGGACATTATTCTTCTTGACCTCAAAATGCCTGTCCTTGGGGGAGAAGAAGTCCTTGAAATAACGAGGGAGAAATACCCTGATGTCCCCGTGATCATTATCACCGGTCATGGAACGGTCGATACTGCCGTGGACTGCATGAAAAGGGGCGCCTACGACTTCATCACCAAACCCTTTCAAATCGATCAGTTCGTCCTCACCGTAAAGCGTGCCGCAGAAAAGAGAGAGCTCGAGGAGAAGGCGAAACAGTTCGAGGAGGAAAGGAGCCGCAATCTCTACGATCTCAATTTTGAAAAAAGCCGACTGAAAACCATCATCAACTGCATGGCAAACGGGGTTATGGTGACGAACAGAAACCTGGAAGTGGTGCTTCACAACCCCGCCTTTGTGCGGCTCATGGAGATTCCCCATGCAATTGATAATCCTCTTCCCGCAAACAGCATCATCAAAGATGCATCCCTGATCGAGACTCTCCAGGAAATCCAGAGTGCGCAATCGGCGAAGGATGAATTCGTCTCTCAAGAAATCCAGATGGGGAAGAACGTGCTTCGGGCGATTTCAGCACCTGCCCTGGACCCGGCAAGGCGAATCATGGGGACCGTGACCGTTCTTGAGAACGTCACCGCGTTCAAGCAGTTGGACCAGATGAAATCGGATTTCGTCAACATGGTCGCCCATGAACTCCGCAGTCCTCTGGTTTCCATCAGACAGTTGGACAGCGTGCTGCTCGAGGGTTTGGCCGGACCGCTTTCCGCCAAACAGCAGGACTTCATCGATAAGAGCGCCAAGAGAATCGATGGACTTCTTGAACTGATCAACGATCTCTTGGACGTCGCCAAGATCGAAGCCGGGAAATTCCTTCAGCATAGAGTCCCGACGGACATCGGAAAAATCGTAGAAGAAATCATAGAGCTTATGGCACCCAAGGCAAGGGAGCAAGGGGTCGCGCTCACCTGCACCTGCGAGAATCTTAACCCGGTTTTGGCTGATCCAAAGAACATCGAAGAAGTGTTCAACAATCTCATCACCAACGCGATCAACTACTCACCCGATGGGGGAGAGGTGAGCATTACGGCCCGTAGTTTGATGGAGCACATCGAAATCAAAGTTTCGGATACGGGCGTGGGCATCCCGGCTGAGGAATTGCCTAAAATTTTTGATAAATTCTACCGAGTGAAACATCCCAAAACCCGCAAGGTCATCGGGACAGGCTTGGGGCTTTCCATTGTCAAAGGGGTGGTGGAGGCCCATCACGGAACCATTGACGTGGAGAGTGCTCCGGACAAGGGGACGACCTTCAGAATTCTTCTTCCCATGGTCACCGCATAGGTGTACGTCGGACTCTTCGCTCGAGTTGAAACGGCAGGAATCATGAACAGATCGATCTATCCGCGAACCGTGCTCATCGTCGACGACGAAGCTGTGGTCAGAAGAGGCATCACCAGGGCACTGGAAAATATCGGAAAATCCGCGGCGTCGGCGGCCAGTGGCAAGGAGGCACTGGATCTCTTGAGCCAGCATTCGTTCGACTTGGTGCTTTTGGATATCCGAATGCCGGATATGGACGGCATCACCGTGCTCCGGGAGATCCATGCGAAGCAACCCGGCACCGCCGTGATCATGATCACCGGTTATCCCACCATCGACACTGCAGTGGCATGCATTAAACTAGGAGCGTTGGACTATCTGGTGAAACCCTTTCGACTTGACGACCTCGAAGCTGCGCTGAAAAAAATGAACCCTGACGACAAGTCGACAAAGAAATCCACCGTACCCGGCATTGGTCTGGAAATAGATTCGAAGAAAAATTTAATCATAGGACAGAGCCGTCCCATGAGGAAAATCTTTGAGAAAATCCAAAAAGTCGCGCCCACGGACAGCACCGTTCTCATCACCGGGGAGAGCGGCACGGGGAAAGAACTGGTGGCCAGAGCGATTCATGTAAACAGCAAAAGGAGGGACAGAGAATTCGTTGCGGTAGATTGTTCTTCCCTGGTGGAAACCCTGCTCGAAAGCGAGCTTTTTGGACATGTGAAGGGTTCCTTCACAGGAGCCCATCAAACGAAACACGGATTTTTTGAACTTGCGAATCACGGCACGTTCTTCTTTGACGAAATCGGCAACCTCAGCATGAACATCCAGGCAAAACTTCTCCGGGTCATCCAGGAGCGGGAGTTCATGAAGGTGGGAGACCAGAAGCGGATCAAGCTGGATATCAGGATTCTCTCCGCTTCCAACCGCGATTTGCTGGAATCTGTTCGCTCGGCAACTTTCAGAGAGGATCTCTACTACCGACTGAGCGTCGTTCCCATTCAACTCCCTCCTTTGAGGGAAAGAAAAGAGGACATCCCCTCTCTCGTGAATCACTTCCTGGAAAAGTTCAGCAAGAAAATAAAAAGAGCTCGACCGGAAGTCTCTCAGGAGGCCATGGAGATTTTGCAGGAATACTCCTGGCCCGGTAATGTGAGAGAACTTGAGCATACCATCGAGCGGATCCTCATCCTTGAAGACACGGATCTAATCCGTGCCAGGCATCTTCCTTCTTTCATCTCTCAAAGACAGGGAGAATTTCAGATGCTTTCAGAGGAGCCGCTCAGCCTGGAGGAGGTTGAAAAGAAATATATCCGTTTCGTGCTTCGCCGCACAAGAGGGAAGAAGTCACAGGCGGCCAACATCCTTGGGATTAACCGAAAAACTCTGGGCATGAAGATAAAGAAGTACGGATTGCATTGATCGGTTGGGCCGGTTAAGCCGGTTTAGCCAGTTGGCCCGTTAGGGGCTGTTTGCGAGTTGCGGCTGGTGTTGCTTCCAGCACCTAACCCAAAGGTGTTCGCGCCTTCCGCCCTCCCGGAAAAAGATGTTCCCATTTGACCATTCAACCAGTTAACCAATTCACCACGGAGGCGGTTTGCCGGTTGGGTTCTAGGTTCTGGGTGCTGGGTTCTCGCGGCCTGATGGTTGTCTCAGTGGGGAAGTGACCCAAGATACGTTTCGTGCAGACGAGCTCTGAGCCAGAGCTGATTTATTCGGTTTGAAACGCTGCAGGTCTGCGAAATCCCGAGAACCGGCCCCCCAGCACCCAACCGGGAAACCGCCTAACCGGCCTAACCGGCCAACCGACCTTGGGTAATTTTGTAACATTCGTTACCTTTTTACCCATTTGGTTCTTATAGCTAATGAGAACAAGGGATTATAGTCTCCAGGGTGTTTCTTCTTGTTACAAAATACCCCTTCCCTGGAAGCTCTTCTCTTTCCTCTTTCGTCTCTCCCTTTGATGAGAAGCGGGCATTGCGCCCTTGGCACGAACATTGCCAAGGTGGCATACAATGTGGATAAGCGCCGGTCAACTTCAGTATCTTGAAGACCCAAGAAGCCGGTAATCCGAGGTAACTTTCGTCAACCCAGGGGCAACCTCTTTCCTGATGGAAAAGACTGTTTTGATCGCTGAACCCGCGGATGGTCTCTGTGGGGAGCTCACGCCATTCCTGGAGAAAACGGGCTTCAGGGTGATCCGGGTGAGAACTCTGAAGGAGACCTTCTTGACCCTCCAGAGTCAGAGAGTCGATGTCCTGGTTTTAGATGCGGCTCTTCTGGGCGATGACTGCGGATTTATCTCCATCATTAAAGGGATGGAAGAGGACCTTCCGATCATTATCTGTGCTGAAGTGAATACCCCTGAACTCGAGAGCAAGATTCGACAGCAGAACATTTTCTTTTACCACATAAAATCTTTTGGAACGCAGGATCTCGAAATGGCTATCTCCAATGCGGTCTTTAAATTGCCCGGCTAGTGTTCATCCGAAAATGAGGATTTGGGAGGATGGGGACTGGGGTCATTTTCCACTTCGCTAGAGAGCCGTTTCCGGATGGAAACCAGCTAGTCTGGAGGTTCTTCTCATGTCATTGCAAAGCAAAATCACGTCGCGGGAATTCATTCTTCTAGGGGAGTTCGATCCCCCCAAGGGAGCAAATTTTTCTCGACTTTTAGAGAATGCAAACAAGGTCAAAGGTCGCCTGGACGCTCTTGTGATCCCGGAGATGGCAAGCGCTGTGATGAAAGCGAGTTCCCTGGGCGGATGCGCTTATCTTCAGGCCCGTGGATTCGAAACGGTTTTTCAGCTCTGTTGTCGAGACAGAAACAGACTGGCTCTACAGGCGGATCTCCTTTCCGCCTCAGGGTTAGGCATCACGAATGTCATGGCCGTTGGGGGCGAAGACATCCGATATGGAGACCATCCCAAGGCCAGAGACGTATTCGATCTGGACTTGCTAGAGCTGGTGGAAATGATCCGGAAGCTCCAGGACGGCAAGGACATGGCCGGGATAGAGCTGACCGGGGCTCCACGATTCTGCGTCGGTTCAACCATCAACGCGGGTGCATCCGGTGGTGCCCTTGATATTGAGATGGAAAATCTGCAGAAAATGATCTCTGCGGGGGTCCGATTCGTGATTACAACGCCTGTATTCGATCTTCATCGGTTTCAGCAATTTGTCAAGCATCTGGATACCACAAGGGTGGCTGTCATCCCAAACATACTCCTGTTGAAATCAGCAGGAATGGCCCGGTACATCGAGCGAAACGTCAAGAACATTTCCATTCCTCCCGAAATCATCAGGGACATCCAGAGAGCGGCGGACAAACCCAGACAATGTATCCAGATTGCGGCCGAACTCATCACCCGTGTGAAGGAGATGGGATTGGCGGGAGTTATGATTTCAACGGTCGGCTGGGAGGATAGACTCCCACAGATCCTGGACGAAGCAAAACTATAACGAGTTACAGAGAGGAACCGGACAATGCCCAGCACAAAATCCAACGACGTGGTCGGCTCTGTGATGGTAGTCGGGGGTGGTATCGCCGGAATGCAAGCTGCACTCGATCTGGCAAATAACGGCTATTACGTTTATCTGGTTGAAAAGGCTTCTGCCATTGGGGGGCTTATGTCTCAACTGGACAAGACGTTCCCCACCAATGACTGTGCCATGTGAATTATTTCGCCCAAACTGGTCGAGGTCGGCCGGCATCTGAACATAGAGCTTTTAACCAATACCGAACTCCTTGATCTCGAAGGAGAGAAAGGGCACTTCACCGCGAGAGTCCTGCAGAGCCCGAGATATGTTGATCTTTCCAAGTGTACCGGTTGTGGAGACTGTGCAAAAGCATGCCCGGTTGTTTTAAGTAATGCTTACGACGAAGGTCTTTCAACAAGAAAAGCAGCGTACAAACTCTACCCTCAGGCCATACCCGGTGGCTTCGCTATCGAGAAAGCGGACAAGGCTCCATGCCGGCTGGCTTGTCCCGCCGGTATCAATGTTCAGGGGTATGTGCAGATGGTCGGGCAGGGTAAATATCAAGAGGCGCTCCAGATCATTATGGAAGACCTTCCCTTGCCCGGTGTTCTGGGAAGGATCTGCCCACATGGATGCGAGGACGCATGCCGTCGATCCGAACTCGACGAACCCGTGGCGATTAGAAGCCTCAAGCGAGTTGCCGCGGATCAATTCGATCCTCGCCACGTCGAGATCCAATGCTCGCCTTTCAGGAAAGAAAAGGTGGCCATTGTCGGTTCCGGGCCCGCCGGCCTTTCCGCAGCCTATCATCTGGCCCGAAAGGGTATCCTATCCACCATTTTCGAGTCTCTTCCCGAGCCTGGCGGCATGCTGCGCGTGGGGATTCCCGCGCATCGACTTCCTCGACATATCCTCGACAATGAAATCGAAATCATCACCAAACTCGGCGTGGAAATCAGGACCAGCACCTCCCTTGGTCCGCATCTGACCATCGACGATCTTTTCGACCAAGGATACAAGGCCGTGTATCTGGCTCTCGGCGCTCACAAGGGAATCGAACTCGGAGTTCCCGGTGAAAAGGCGGAGGGCGTCCGCCAGGGCATCGATTTCCTGCGAGAAGTGAACCTGACAGGGAAAGCCCCCATCGGGAAGAAGGTAGCGATTATCGGCGGAGGCAATGTAGCCATTGACGCGTCTCGTTCTGCGCTTCGATTGGGTGCCGGTGAGGTCCACATCATCTACCGACGCACCCGGGCCGAAATGCCCGCGTGGGAGGAAGAAATTCAAGCTGCAGAGGCAGAAGGCGTCAAGATTACCTATCTATCCGCTCCTCAGGAGATTGTTGCAGAGGAGGGGAAAGTTGTTGGGCTTCGCTGTATCCGAATGGAGTTGGGAGAGACAGACTCCTCGGGGAGGAGAAGGCCGATTCCCGTTCCGGGGAGCGAGTATGACATTGAAGTGGATCAGGTTATTCCCGCCATAGGGCAAAGACCGGACATCAGCGCCATAGAGGATGCGACCGGATTGCGATTCTCCCAGTGGGGAACCATCGAGGTAGACCCCGTCACTTTCGCGACTGAACGTGAGGGGGTCTTTGCCGGGGGCGACGTACAAACCGGTCCATGGGTGGCCATCGGTGCCATTGCCGCGGGAAAGGAAGCGGCCCAGTCGATCCATCGATACTTTGATGGACTGGATATGAAGGAGGGGCGAGAACCCGTCTCCAAAAACGACAAGAAATACCGCCCCCTCGCCAAAGATGAACCACGGAAAGCCAGAGCAGAAATGCCCGAACTGGCGGTGAAAGACCGGCAGGGCAACTTCAAAGAAGTGGAATTGGGCTACGATGAGGAGTTGGGACAGGCCGAGGCGAGCCGGTGCCTGAACTGCGGCTATTGCTGCGAATGCTTTCAGTGCGTGGAGGCTTGCCAGGCCGGAGCGATCGCCCACGATCAAGAACCCCTCGAACAGGAGATCGAAGTGGGCTCCGTGGTTCTCTGTCCTGGCGCCTCCGTGTTCGATCCTGCCCCCTATGAGGAGTTCTATCATTACAACAGCCATCCAAACGTGGTAACCAGTCTGGAGTTTGAACGGATCTTGAGCGCTACCGGTCCTACCATGGGACATCTTGTGAGGCCCTCGGACCACGAGGAACCGAAAAAGATTGCATGGCTGCAATGCGTCGGTTCCAGGGATTCGGCTCATTGCGGAAACGGCTATTGCTCCGCCATGTGCTGCATGTACGCCATCAAGGAGGCGGTGGTCGCAAAGGAACATGGTCAAGATTCCCTGGAAACGGCCATCTTCTTCATGGACATGCGAACCTTTGGAAAGGATTACGAGAAATACTACGACCGAGCCAGAGACGAGTACGGGGTCCGGTTTGTTCGCTCCAGGGTTCACACCATTACCCCAATTGCCGATAGCGGCGACCTCCTTCTTGCCTATTCCGATGAAGGCGGCGTTTTTCATGAAGAAATCTTCCACATGGTGGTCCTGTCGGTGGGTCTCCAGACAAGTGGGGAAACCACCGAGCTTGCCCGCCGGCTCGGATTGGAAGTGGACCGTTACAACTTCGCCCTGACAAACCCCTTCGAGCCGGTCGCCACGTCCCGGCCCGGGGTATACGCCTGCGGGATCTTCCAGGGTCCGAGAGACATCCCGAGCTCTGTGGCGGAGGCCAGTTCGGCGGCCTGTGCTGCCAGCATGGATTTGAACGAAGCCCGGGGAAGTCAAATCAAGACACTGACCTTGCCTGAAGAGATGGATGTTTCCGACCAGGAACCGAGGATCGGTGTTTTCGTTTGTAACTGCGGCATCAACATCGGCGGCGTCGTGGATGTCCCTGCCGTGACGGCATATGCCTCCACCCTGCCCTGCGTGGTCCTTTCGGACCAGAACCTCTTCACTTGCTCCCAGGACAGCCAGGAAAAGCTCAAGACAGCCATCAAGGAAAACCAACTCAATCGCGTGGTAGTTGCAGCATGCACTCCGAGAACCCATGAGCCGTTATTCCAAGAGACGATGCTCGCCTGTGGCCTCAACAAATACCTCTTTGAAATGGCAAACATCAGAGATCAAGACTCCTGGGTTCACGGAGAAGATCCCGATGCCGCCACACAAAAGGCAAAGGATCTGGTCAGGATGGCTGTGGCCAGGGTAGCCATGCTGAGACCTTTGAAGGAAAAGAAGATCCCGGTGAAAAAGCGGGCTCTCATTGTAGGAGGAGGCATAGCTGGCATGAATGCCGCGCTTGGATTGGCGGAACAGGGCTTCGAGGCTGTCATTGTGGAAAAGGAGGCCCAACTGGGAGGGCTCGCCAGAGAACTGACGACCACCATTGAAGGGGGAGACATTCAAAGATTTCTCCTTGAGCTTGTGGACCGGGTCACAAAGCACGAAAGAATCCAGGTGCTTACAGAGTCCCTGATCGTTGGGTTCAGTGGATTCAAAGGGAACTTTACCACCGAGGTCATGGTCGGCCCCGGCATGTATGAGCGGAAGATCGAGCACGGGGTCGTGATCCTGGCCACCGGCGCTCACGAACACAAACCCAAGGAATATCTTTACGGGGAGGACCATCGCGTCATGACCCAGATTGATTTGGGAAAACGCCTGGAGGTGAGAGGGGCCTCCGACCTGAAACAAGTGGTCATGATCCAATGCGTGGGTTCCCGGAACGAGGAAAATCCCAACTGCTCTCGGGTCTGCTGCCAGAGCGCCATCAAGAACGCCCTCCATGTGAAGGAACTCAACCCGGATGCGACTGTGTGGATCCTCTACCGTGATATTCGAACCTACGGGTTGCTCGAGGACTATTACACTGAGGCCAGGCGCCGAGGGGTCCTGTTTTCCAGATTCTCCAAGGATGAACCACCGAAGGTGGAATCCACCGAAAAGGGTCTCTTTGTCACTTTCAGGGATCATGTGCTTCAAAGGGATCTCAGGGTATGCGCCGACATCTTGGCCCTCAGCGCCGGTATGGTCCCGGAAGACACGGAGGAGTTGAGTTCCATTCTCAAGCTGCCGAGAAATCGGGAGGGCTATTTCATTGAAGCCCACGTGAAGCTCAGGCCTGTGGATCTTGCCAACGAAGGGATTTTCGTATGCGGAACGGCCCACAGCCCTCAGTTGATCTCCGAAAGCATTTCGCAGGCCCTGGCAGCAGCCTCCCGGGCCTCCACGTTCCTTTCCCAGTCGGAAATCATCTTGTCGGCCATCACAGCCAAGGTGGATGCAGACAGATGTGCCGCCTGTCTGGTCTGCGTCCGGGCATGTCCTTACGGCGTGCCGAGGATAAATCAGGACGGCGTCAGCGAAATTGACGAAGCCCTTTGCCAGGGATGCGGCACCTGTGCTGCCGAATGCCCGGCAAAGGCCATCGAGTTGAACTGGTATGAGGATGACCAGATTATGAGCAAAGTGGATGCGCTGCTTCAAGGGGTTATGTGATGAAAAATTTTGAACCGATCATCATCGCTTTTTGCTGTAATTTCTGAGGATACACGGCTGCGGACCTGGCAGGTTCCATGAGGCTGCGGTATCCGGGAAACATCAGAATCGTGAGAGTTCCTTGCACGGGCAAGGTGGACGTTCTCCATATCTTGCACGCCTTCGAGAAAGGAGCCGATGGGGTTTACGTGGTAGGATGTCTTGAAGGGGATTGTAAATTTCAGAGCGGGAATTTGCGAGCGCGCAAGAGGGTTCAGCAGGCACGAGCGATCCTGGATGCTGTGGGGACGGGCGGCGAAAGGGTGGAAATGTTCAACCTCTCCTCTGGAGAGGGGCCCCGGTTTGCTGAGTACGCGATTCAAATAACGGAAAAAATCAAAAAACTTGGTCCCAATCCCATCAAGGCGGCCTCGAAAAGGATGGCTGCGTGAAAAGCGGGGGGTCACAGGAAGCAAGAAAGCGAGGTTCAATCCAATGATTGTGGCTGATAAGAAACCGATCGAAGAAATTATCGACGAGGTGAAGGACTTTCAAAGAATCCTCATCGCCGGGTGCAATGAATGTGTCACCGTGTGCGAGGCCGGTGGGAAAAAAGAGGTTGGAATCCTGGCCTCAGCGCTGCGCATGTATTTCATGAACCAGGGAAAAAAAGCACAGATCGATGAAGTCACATTGGAACGGCAGTGCGATCATGAATACCTGGAAGAAATCCGGACCGTCATTGATCAATATGACGCCGTCGTATCGCTGGCCTGCGGAGTGGGAGTTCAGTTCATGGCGGAGAAATACACGAAAACCCCGGTGCTTCCGGGTGTAAACACTTCATTCATGGGAGTGACGGAAGAACGGGGTGTGTGGAGCGAACGCTGCCAGGGGTGCGGGCAGTGCCTTTTAGCCAGCACCGGGGGAATCTGCCCCATCTCCCGCTGCGCCAAGAGACTTCTCAACGGCCCCTGTGGGGGCTCCGCACAGGGGAAGTGCGAAATCAGTAAAGAGCTTCCTTGCGCCTGGCAGCTCATCGTCGACAGGTTGAAAGAACTGGGCAAGATGGAAGAGTACGAAAAAATCATTCCCATCAAAGACTGGTCCACTGAGCGTGCAGGCGGCCCCAGGAAACTGGTCAGGGAGGATGTGAGACAATGACTACGAAGACACCGAGCAAGTTGGAGAAAATCCTTGCTGCTGGTCACCTGGCGGTCACATCTGAGTGCGGTCCACCCAGGGGCAGCGATATAGGGTTAATCGCAAAAAAGGCTGAGATGATCAAAAACCACGTGGACGCCATTAACATCACCGATAACCAGACCTCGGTTACGCGTCTTTGCAGTCTCGCGGCCTGTATCAAGCTGAAACTGATGGGACTCGAGCCGGTGCTGCAAATGGTTGTGCGCGACAGAAACCGCATTGCCCTGCAGAGTGACATCCTGGGGGCCGCAGCTTTTGACATCTACAACATCCTCTGTCTTTCCGGGGACCATCAGCAATTCGGAGACAACCCCAAGGGCCAGAATGTCTTCGATATCGATTCCCTGCAGCTCATTCAGACCGTGAGGCGCATGCGAGATGAGGGCAAGTTCCTCGGTGGGGATGACATCGAACGATCGCCGAGAATGTTTGTGGGCGCAGCGGTGAATCCCTTTGCGGATCCCTTTGAAATCCGGGTTCCGAGGCTTGCCAAAAAAATTGCGGCCGGCGCGGAATTCATCCAGACCCAGTGCATTTATAATTTGGAAAAATTCGAGCTCTATATGAAAATAGCCGGAGATCGTGGCCTGCTGGACAAAGTTCATATCCTTGCGGGGGTGACCCCTTTCAAATCCGTGGGAATGGCCAGGTACATGAAAAATCGGGTTCCCGGGATGGATGTTCCCGATGAACTGGTCAAAAGAATGAGCGGGGTTGCCAAGGAAAAACAGGGTGAAGAAGGGATCAAAATCTGCGTGGAATCCATCCAGCGACTGAAGGAAATTGATGGGGTCAGAGGCTTTCACATCATGGCCATAGAGTGGGAGGAGAAGGTTCCGGAAATCGTTGAACAAAGCGGTCTGTATCCAAGGCCGGAGGTGGTTGACACGTAGCGTTGGAGGAGCTCCACAAAAGAAAAATGATGACGTTCCGACAACAATCAAAGGAGTGAAGGAATGTCAAAGAATGACAAAATAATGATGCACAACAAATCATGAGAAGGAGATTTTAAAATGGCCAAGAACTATATTTTGGTGGTGGACGATGATCCTGATCTGGTTGAAACGGTAGCCATGATGTTGGAAAGCAAGGGCTGTGAGGTGGGAAGAGCATACGACGGTGTGGAAGCGGAGGACTCCGTTAAAGAGCGTCGGCCTGATCTGATCATCCTCGATGTGATGATGCCGCGTAAGGACGGATACGTCCTTTGTGCAGAGCTCAAGGCAAAGGAAGACACGAAGGATATCCCCATCGTGCTGCTCACCGCTGTGGGCGAAGCAGTTCCTACAACCACTTACACTCACAGGGACGGCATGTCCACCGAAGCCGATGATTATGTGGCCAAACCCATCGATACCGAAGGTCTGTGGAATGTGGTAACCGCATTACTGTAAGGTGACGCCCATGAAGTGGCATGACGCGGCTGGTTGACTCATGACTTCTCCAACGCGACTCGGTGGGTTCAAAATCCTGGAAGAGCTGGTTTTGATCGCTCTGGCGGCAAATGGAGCGGATATGAAATTCCCGGCGGCGCTCTGCGACTTACTTGCCGCGGAAAAAGTCAACCTCCCGTTCTTCACCTGCGGGACTGCTGCAAGTGATTGCTGGATGGCCGTGGCGGTCGACGGCCGCAATGCGGCCAGAGCCTGCCGGCTGGTTGAGGAACATTTCGGCAAAGGGTCCTCCTCCCCTGGGCAGAGTTCCATCCTGTCGATCTTCCCGCACAGAAACAACCCGGAGGTCATGGCTGCTTTCCTGACGATCTTTGACAAATCCGGAATTCAACCAGGCCCCTTCGCTCAATCCTCCTCGGCGATCTCGGTTGTGTTGCCCGAAAAGTGTATCCTTGAAACCACTGCGGCACTTTTCGAACCGTTCACCTTTGGGGCCTATCGAACTCCTGCGGATTGGAAGTTGGCTCAAGAAGGCAAGGAGCAACTCTACAGGGAGGTTGTGGCCTCCTATCAGGAGAAACGCCCGAAGGTGTACGCTCTAGAATGGCAAGATGACCAGGAGTTCCTGCAAATCAGGTTGGACCCCGGGAAGTTGACGCCTGTGTCCAGGCTTTTCAAGTCCCTTTCCAACCTGCAAGTTTTTTTCACTTTCCTTGTGACAAGTCCCACCATAGGGGACCAACCGCCAACGCTGCTTTTTTCTCTTCCTGAATCCCTGAAACAACGCTATGCGTCCGTGGTTGACGATTTGCCCGCCGGTGCTCTCATGAACAGGATTTCTCCCGTGGCCATTTTTTCCATGAATGGTCCCCATTTCGGCGATCGCTATGGAATTGCCAGCGAACTGCTTCGCTGCACCGGGAAAGTTCCAGCAGCACTCTTGGCCGCGAGCTGTTCCATCGCTTCCGTCTCCGGGGTTGTGCCTGCTGCTCATATCCATGACACGATCCGGGCGATCCAGGAAAGCTTTGAAGTTCCCTCCGTTATCAAAAAGGGGTAGACAGAATTTCTGAGATCCTTTTTAAGCTCCTTTACAAAGCCCGTGTCCGTCCGAAGATGACGATTTGTGAGGCCAAATGTTCGGGGACAAAGGGAGTATGAGGAGAGTCCAACATGTCCAAAAAAGAAGCCTCCACCATGAACATCGGCATTGTTGGGGGGAGTCCCTTATGTAGAGAAATCCTTGAGAAGACCAATTTGGATTTCAGCAAAGGGGCCCTGAACTCCCGAATCACTGCTGTAGCCGACCCCGACCCAATGTCTCCCGGGGTGATCTTTGCAAAAAACCTGGGCCTCAACACGGTCAGCGATTATCACGAACTATACGGGGCCCGGTATGACATCCACCTTCTAATCATTTTGCTCCCGGAGCAACAGATCCTGGAAGATATCCTTCGGACAAGGCCCCAGAGAATTCGAGTTCTCTCTTATCATGTATTCGAACTGTTCTGGAAAGCTATTGGCGTGGAAGAGAAAAAATTGCGGGAAAGAACCAAAGAGATGGAAACGATTCTGAATGGCATCCGGGACAACATTCTGGTGATCAATCCGGATATGGAAATCGCAGAAGCAAATGAGGCCTTTCTGACCAAGATTGGTAGATCGCGGGAAAACGTGATCGGCCGAAGATGTTACGAGATTTTCCAGAAACGATCCGAACCCTGCACTCCCGAAGAGATTCTTTGCCCTCTCAAGGAGGTGATCCGCAACAAACGGCACGCGAGACAGGTCATGAGCCGAACGGGCGCAAACGGGGAAGTTCGCCGCTTTGAGGTCAACATCTATCCTATTTGGAAAAAGCACGGCAAAGTCTCCAGGTTCATCGAGATCAGTCGGGATATCACCTCTCGGCTCAAAGAAGAGGAGGAAATGACCAGACGCCTGGAGAAAATGGTAGAAGAAAGAACCCGACAACTGAAAGAGACGCACACGAAGCTTCTCCACCAGGATAAAATGTCCTCCCTCGGCAAACTTGCGGCTTCCGTGGTCCATGAAGTGAACAATCCCATCGCAGGAATTTTGAACTTGATCCTCTTGATGAAGCGCATTTTGGGCGATGGCGAACTCGGCTCCAAGGAAATCGACTCTTTCGGCAAGTATCTCAACCTGATGGAAACAGAAACCTTGCGCGTAAGCCGGATTGTGTCCAATCTGCTGGCCTTTGCCAGGCAGTCCAAGATGGAATCCAAGCTGATCAATCCCAATCGAATCATCGAGCAGACCTTATTGCTCAACGGGAATCTTCTCAAAATCCTGGGAGTAAAGGTTCATAAAAGACTTGAGCCCAATTTACCTGATATCGTCGGATCCGAGGACCAGATTCAGCAAGCTTTTATGAATTTTATCTCCAATGCCGCCGAAGCGATGGAAGGAGCCGATGGAGGAATCCTGACCATTGAAAGCGCATATTCGTCAAAAGACAACATGGTTTTGATTACCTTTAGAGATACCGGTGTGGGAATCCCGCAGGAAAATCTATCAAAACTATTTGAACCTTTCTTTACCACGAAAAGGAACGGGAAAGGGGTAGGGTTGGGCCTTTCCGTGGCATATGGCATCATCCAGGAGCACGGCGGATCGATCTATGTTCAATCCAGGCCGGGGAAAGGCGCCACCTTCAGGGTGAAGCTCCCATTGAAACAGGGATCCGGTTATTTCTCCGGGCATGGAGGCTTCCATGGGCACATGCAAAATCCTCATAGTAGATGATGAATTGATCATGCGCGAATCCCTGGCTGGCTGGCTTGAACGGGATGGACACGAGATAGATACCGCAGCCAGCGGGGAACAAGCCCTTCAAAAACTGAAAGATACTCGCTTTGATGTCCTCTTGGTGGACATCAAGATGGAGGGCATGAGCGGGTTGGATGTTCTCAAACAGGTGAAGGAGAGTGATCCCGATGTGGCCGTGATCATGATTACGGCTTATGGATCCATCTCCACGGCCATCGAAGCCATGAAAAGCGGAGCCTACGATTATTTACTGAAACCCTTCGATCCCAATGAACTGGGTGTGGTCATCGAAAAAATCATGGCTCATCAGGCACAAGTCCGTGAAAATCTTTTTTTGAGGGAACAACACAGGGACGCCACTCGATTTGAAAGCATGATCAGCCAGTCTCAGCCCATGCAGAAAATTTTTGACCTCATCGGTGATGTGGCTCCCACGAACTCCACGGTTCTCATTACCGGTGAGACCGGAACGGGCAAAGGCCTTGCGGCCAAGGCGATCCATAGCAACAGTCCCCGCTGCGAAGGTCCGTTTGTGGTGGTCAATTGCGGTGCCTTCCCTGAGCATCTGCTGGAGAGCGAGCTTTTCGGGTATCAGAAGGGGGCCTTTACAGACGCGAAGACCACCAAAAAAGGGCGTCTGGAACTGGCCCACGGGGGGACCCTTTTTTTGGACGAGATCGGGGAAATCAGTATGCGCATGCAGATTGACCTGTTGAGGGTTCTGGAGGACCGAGTTTTTTACCGGGTTGGCGGCACGCAACCCATTGAAGCGGATTTCCGGGTCATCGCCGCCACAAACAGAGACCTGGAACAGGCGGTCAGAAACCGCACGTTCAGGGACGATCTCTTTTACCGCTTGAACGTAATCCACTTTACCATGCCGCCCCTCCGTCTGCGGAAAGAAGATATTCCCCTTCTGGCTGAGCTTTTTCTCCGTCGCTTCACCCAGGAGACCAACAAGCAAATTGATCAGATCAGCCGGGAAGCTATGGATGAATTGATGCTCTATGAATGGCCAGGAAACGTTCGGGAACTGGAAAATGCCATTGAACGAGCCGTAGTCGTGGGAAAAAGCCGAAAAATTATGCCGGAAGATCTGCCGATCTTTCGTCCTGCACCTTCAGAGACGCCCCCCGCCAGTTCCCTCAGAGAAGTGGAGAAAAGGCATATTTCGCAGACACTTCAAAGGAACGACTGGAATATTCGCAGGAGCGCTGAAATTCTGGGAATCGATCGCTCCACCCTTTACGCGAAAATGAAACGATATAACATCCGGAAACAAGGTTGAGCACTTCAGGGGAACACAGCATCATCCTCTCTCCCGTCGGGAAGATTGAAAGAGAGATCCTCGACCTGATCGGCAGTGCCATTCCTGAGACATTCGGGTTTTGCGCGAGAACCATGGCTCTGCTTGATGGGGTGGATTTTGCCTTCGACCCAACCCGGTTACAGTACTGTTCAACGCCCATACTGAAAAAGCTGGCCATGGCTGCTCCGCCCCAGGCACTCAAGGTGATTGCCGTCACGGAAGTGGATCTTTTCATCCCTATCCTCACCTACGTCTATGGTGAAGCCCAGTTGGGCGGCAAGGTATGTATCCTATCCATACACAGGCTAAGGGAGGCACCCTGCACACCGAAGAATCAGAACGTTTATTCGGAACGTGTTGTCAAAGAAGCCCTTCATGAGTTGGGCCACACCTTCAACCTCCGTCATTGTCGAGATCCCGTGTGCCTCATGCATTACTGCCGCTCCATCGAAGATGTGGACAGGAAAACCGACCAGCTCTGTCGCTACTGTAAGGTCCTTTTGCAGGACGAACTCAATAGGCTGGAAGAGGAACTTAAAGGCCATCCGTGACGATCCCTTAGCGGCCGCATAGCCTACGTGCCCAGGAATAACTTGACCAGTTTTCTCCAGGTGAGCTGTGGCAACCTTCCGTAGATGTCACAGGCCAGATGTCCACCGTCCGTCGCGGCCAAGGGGCCTCCAGCCTCTTCTATGACCTGGTAGAGGCGAGCCACTTCTTTTTCCAGGAACTCTCTGCTCTCGACGTGAATCATGAGGGATCGAAGATCCTGACGCAAATCAGCAACGTGAACCCTCATGATCCAGCCGGCTGAAAAGGGATCTTCAGTGGCGGCACCACCCTCCTCCCTCAACAGGGGGTTCATAGAGGTTACCACGCCCGATACGGGCGACAGCACCCTTGCAGAATGAACACCTCGGTAAACGGATATGTCTTCACGACCCTGATGCACTTCTTTGCCTATGAGGGGTGCTTCAATCCGGTCCATGGGCCCCAGGAGCCGTAAGGCGAAGTCATCCATTCCGACCCTGACCGTGCTACCCTCTTCAATCCTCACCCAGGTATGGCCTCGATGAAAATAGTAGCCCTGGGGGACCTTGAAGCCTTTTACCGTGGGCGTTTCAATGGCTTTCATGACGGCGTGCACCGTATATTGATCAAGGAAATACTGATCGAACTCGCAGCGGCCGCATCGATATTCGTTGTTACACGCACGAAAATCGATGCGTCCCTTCATGTGATGGAGGCAGGGACGCTTCGAAGGAGGAAGATCCCTCAACATTTCCTTCCAGGAAATGATTTTCGCTCGCTTCCCTTCAAAAATCCTGCCCGCCGCCCTGGGGTTCCTGTTTTGATTCGCCGCGCGCGTCATCGATCTGTCAAAGCGGCACGTCATACAATCGTAGGTCCTTCGGCACCGTTTTTTCCGAACCACTCCTGCCTGCATCCAGATGCAGGGAGGATATTCGTGTGCTCCTCGAGGCGATCTAAGGACGGTTGATTTCATGATCTTCAGCCCCTTTCCTTTCCCATCCGGTGGGCCGGGCTAGAAATCCTCTGAAAAAGGATGAAGAAGAGGTGCTCAGGTCCGAAGAAAGGTCCTTGTCAAGGTTGTCCAGCCCAACTGCGGGAGGTTTCCGTAGATGTCCCCGGCCAGATAACCTCCATCCGCTGCCACTGGACCGGCAACTTCCTCGATCAGGTTCTCCAGGGTGGTCACTTCTCCGTTCATCCATTGCATGGCAGAGCGATCCACCTTAAGCTTGTTCACGGCCCCTTTAATATCCCTTGTCCGGACCATGAAAAGCCAGCCACCTTCATAGGGCTCCCGGCCAGCCACTTCAGTGTTCTCTCTGACCGTTGAATTTACCTCCATGATGACTCCTCCCACGGGTGAAAGAACGTCGGCCGCACGATCTCCTCTTCTGAAACCCCAACAAGCCCTGCCCTCATGAAGCTCCTTACCCATGAGAGGCAGATTAAATCTGTCGGGGGTTCCAAGAAGCTTCAGGGCGAAATCATCCATCCCGACCCGAAGATAACCACCGCTCTCGATCCGTGCCCAGGTGTGGCCATCATGAAAATAGCAATCCGTGGGCACTGCAAAACCTTTGATCTTTTGCGTTTCACGGGGTCTGCTTTCACTTTTCAGTGTGAGCACATCCTCAACGAACTGATCGAAATCACACTTGGAGCATTCGTAGTCATAGGCACAAATCCTTGTGCCGACGCGATTTGTGAGGCTGTGCCGGCAGATCCTCCCCAGGCCCTCCTTTTTTCTCATGATCTCTTGCCAGCAGACCTCCTTGCCCGCCTCCACTCTCTTCAGCATCTCCGAATCGTAGCGACAGGTTGTGCAGTCTAAAAAGTTGTTGCAGTTCTTGAACTTAACCGCGCCTGTCTGCATCCAAAGGCACGGGTTGGCGGTTTTCGCCTCTCTGTCCGGTTTCACCATCCAGACCTGGCCCCTGAGCACGCTCCCAATCTCCTGCTTGCTTTCTAAATCTCCACCCGCTCCCTTTCGATAGGATGATCCATACCCAATACGACTCCTTTTACTTTCTTTCGCTTTTTCACCCATGTATCCCTACCCCCTCTCTCGATCTCTTGATTGACCTTTCATTAGAGCAAGGGCAATGCCACCCGCTACCAGCGCTTCGCTTCGAGTGATAAGCATCGAATATCGCGGGATATTCTTCTGTCGTGAGAAACCGGAGGAAAACAAAAAACATCGAGGGAGGAAAAGAACATGGGGAAATCTTCTACAACGTGGAGACAGATCCGGGTTCCGGTTATTCCGGGATCCCTTTGTTTGCTCGCTGCCCACAGCCGTCGGATTTTCCTACAGTTGTCGTTGGATTTTTCCACACTTCATCTCTGGATGATTCTGGAGCAACGCCTACGGCAAACATTCCCCTTTCGCGCTTCGCACCTGGGCCGTATGGATGGTGAAGCGGCTTATGGGATCCAGCGGATTGCTGAAAGATGCTTTAGAATCCTCGGGTTGGTGGGTGCCTCTCATTCTGCTTCGAGGATCCTGAATCCGGAAAAAGACGACGAGCTTTTGTGTAGCATGAAGATCTTTGATATGGTATCAAAGGAGCAGGGAAATGAAGCTGGCCGCCAAAGAGAGGGCGGGGATACGGCCCGAGAATGCCGGCAACCTCCAGTTGGATGGGTGATACGAGAAATCGTTGTTCGCATACGGAAGTGTAGCGAAAGGAGGAATCAAGTGAAGGTTCGAATTATCCCTCTTGTTCTGGCAAAGTATACGGGTGAAAAAGGCTACATGACTTTCCTCTCCGATTATGGCGTACCGATCCTCAGGCCTTTCATCATGTGGTACATCGAGGGGCTGGAAAAGCACGTGCTCGTGGACACGGCCATCGAAGCGGCAGATTACAAAAATTACAACCCCAAGTTCAAGCACCTGGATGTCACTCCACTCATGAGCTTCGAAGAAGCCCTCGAGTCTGTAAATTTAACCCCTGAGTCCGTTGATGTGGTGATTCAGACCCATCTTCATTTCGATCACTGCTACAATACCAAAAAGTGCACCAATGCGAGGATCCTGGTTCAGGAAGAGGAGTTGAAGTTCTCACGAAATCCTTCGCCCTTCGAGGGGATCTATCCCGCCCAGCTCTTTGAGGGGCTTAATTTTGAACTCGTCAGGGGAGATCAGAAGCTCCTTGACGGCGTTGATCTTCTCTTCGTCCCTGGCCACAGCGCCGGCGGGCAGGCGGTGAGCGTTGAAACCGAGAAGGGAAAGGTAGTGATCAGTGGGTTATGCACCATAAATGAAAACTACTATCCGGAAAAGGGAAAGCTAAGTCCCATGGCCGGAGGGGGTGACACCGTGCTGCCGGGGATTATGTGGAGTGCCGTGGAGGCCTACCGCAGTATCAAGAAAATCAAGGCTGTGGCCGATATCATCCTTCCACCCCATGAACCGGAAATATTGAATATGAAGAGCATTCCATGATTTCAGGTCCGGTTGGGCCGGTTGGACGGTTTAGCCGGTTGGCCAGTTGGCCGGTTAGTCGGTTTGCCGGTTCGTTGTTCCCATTTGGCCATTTGACCCAAGCACTGTTCAAAAGGTGTTCTCGCCTTGCGCCCTCGCGCCTTCCGCCCTCACGGAAAAAGGTGTTCCCATTTGACCAATCAACCAATCAACCAATTGACCCCCCAAGACGGGACGACTGGTGGGCCTCAGCCGGAGCGCCGGCCGGAGTCGAGGAATCGGATGTGGACCCCGAAGGGTTGGCGAACTGATCGTTCAAAGTCTGGACGTAGCGGTCGGCATCGACCAACACCTCGGCAATGTGCCTGCGAGCTTTGCGACCCCATCCGGCCGGATTGCGACCAAAAATGGACCGCAGCGGCCTGATATTCTTTCTGAAAGCCCCAATCAAGGCGTCTTGGGTCGCCGTCTTTTTGATCTCGCGGTTCAGCTTTCGAATCACAAAGGCGGCGGCCAACTTGCGCATGGAAAAATGGAGATACCCGATCACAGCAACAACTCCAGCCGCCGTAAAGCCGACCCAGATTGGACTTTCTTTCAGTTTCCCCATCCAGGGCGGATCGAAGCGTAGTCCCTTCCAGTAGCCTGCCCAGATGCTCAGGGCAAACAATCCCACGATGATCACACCGAACAAAATGCCGTCCAACCCTAATGTACGCCGCTTCCAGGTTTCCTTTATCGTGTGCAATTGGGGCACCAGCTCGTTTTCGATACTCTTGCCCGTTTTCTCGAGGACACCGATGATGCGATACGCACGTTCCACTTCTACCTGATGCATACGATCGTAAATTTCCGCCTGGTCCTCGTCCCGCTTCGCCTCGTAACGCGCTCTTCGCCCTTCATCGGGTATAGGAACGGCGGCATCACGATCGTAGATGCGATAGAAGCGACCGGCGGTGAGCCCTCTCTCGGCGAGCGCTCTTTGCCATGCGGCCACGACCTCTTCGGGATTATCCTCCCGCGCGGCAGTGTCTATCTGGTTCAGGATATAGAGAAATTTGTTGGAATCGGATCGCCCGATGGTATCCCTGACCAGGTGTTGGAGCGTGTCGGGCATGGCCCCGGGTTCAGGGTGTCGGGCGTCGAAAAACACCAAGACCAGGTCCGACAGATCCATGATCCGATCCGTGATTCGCAAGGTCGATGTTCTTTGGGCGTCCGCGTCGAAGCCAGGAGAATCAATGAGGATTTTCCCCCGAACCTTCTCGCTGGGGCAGGTCTTGAGTTGCAAATAAGCGTCCACTCGCCGACCTTCCCCGGCAGCAACCCGTTCGATGTCGGCACTGATTTGATAAAAGGGAAATCTCGGATCGGCATCCAACGCGAGACCGGGAAGAACCCGGGCAGTGCCGTCGTTGCTGTAACAGATCACGGTAAACCTGTCATCCACCGCCTGGTTGCCGGTTTGTTGGAGTTTATACCGCAGGTACTGATTGAGAAAAGTAGATTTCCCGGAGGAATAGGTCCCCAGGACGGAAATGAGAGGCCACCAGGGCACTCGTGTGGCATAGGACTCCTCTTCGCCCAACAGGCCCATGCGATAGGCGATCCTATCCAGTTTCCTGAAGCTTTGAACCACCTGGAGCAAAACGGGATTTTCCGTCCCGAGGTGAGCTTCCAGGTTCTTGATTCGTTGTTCGATCTGCGTGGGTTTCTTCTTAAACATGGTCTCTTTCACTCAGAATTCCGAGAGTTCGCACCTGCAAGACAGGAGGACATACGGTCCCCGTGGACCGGCAAATGATCCAGGAACAAGGATTCATTTGGAATGATATGAGAATGGACCTGGACTGTCAACGGCAAAGGGCAGCGTCTCGTCCTCTCGGGTCAATTGGTTGATTGGTTGATTGGTCAATTAGGAACACCTTTTTCCGTGAGGGCGCAAGGCGTGAGGGCGCAAGGGGTTTTGGGTTGATTGGTCAATTGGTTGATTGGTCAATTAGGAACAACCAACCGGCTAAACCGGCTAACCGGCGAACCCCTTCGGGGAGGTCAAATAGTTGACTGGTTAAATGGTCAATTGGAAGCTGCTCGACCAAGTGACAAACTGGAAGACCGGCCGCGAACATGGTTCACCGTTATCCGTTGACCGTTCACCGATAAAACCCGTAGGACCCAGCAACCAGAACCCAACCGGTCAAACCACTTCTGGGATCAATTAGTTGATTGGTTGATTAGAAACAACCAACCCCCTAAACGGGCTAACCGGCCAACTGGCTCAACCGGCCAAACCGGCAAACTGGCAGACCGGCTAACCCACCAAACCGGCCCAACCGGCTAACCGGCTCAACCGGCTCAACCGGACTCCAGTCCCAGATACAAGCAGGCGAAGACCTTGGCGTCGCTGACGATATTGGCAATCGAGCAGTATTCATTGGGTTGATGGGCGGTATCGGATACAGTGGACCACACGGCGGCAGGCAAACCGGCCCTGCGAAAAAACGCCGCCACCGTCCCCCCGCCGATTCCCATCGGCCTCGCTTTCTTTCCTGTAATCTTCAGAATGGCCCCGGCCAAGGCTTTGACGACGGGTGCATCGGGGGGAGTTGGCTCGGTTGCGTCCTGCCTGTAAACTTGCTCGATTTTGATTTGCAGGCTCAGCTCCTCAGCGATTCGCGCAGCGATCTCTTCACAGGTGGCGTAGACTTCGTTCAGCTTGTATTGGGGAAGCACCCGGCAATCCAGGTGGAATACGTCCTTGCCGGGAATCGTGTTTATGTTGGGAACATTAGCCGCCACTTTTGTGGGCTCGAAGGTGGACAGAGGAGGGCTGAACAATTCATCGGATAGATTCCAGCGTGTTTTCAACTCCTGTAAGGCAACAATAAGCTTTGCCGCGCCCAAGAGGCTGTTTTTCCCTTTTTGTGGAGTGCTCGCGTGGCACTGCCGCCCCAGCACGACGAATTGGAGCCATAATAAGGATTTTTCAGCCACTTCGATCATGGTTCCCTCTTCATTCCCCCCGTCGGGGACAATGATCAGATCACCCGGATCGAAAAAGTGGCGGTGATGTCGCAAAACATAGCTCAGGCCATAATCACTCCCCGTCTCCTCGTCGGCAACCACCGCCAGGCCCACGGTTCTCGCCGGCGTCCTCCCCGAATCGAGAATGGCCTTCAAGGCGAGATAGGAGCTTATAAATCCGTGTTGGTTGTCTTCCACGCCCCTGCCGATAATTCGATCTCCGTCCACACGGATCCGATAGGGGTCGCTTTCCCAGAGGCTCAGATCCCCAGGAGGGACCACATCCGAGTGGCTCAGGACCCAAACGGTCTCCTGGGTATGCTTTCCTCCCCACCTGGCGATCAGATTGGGCCGGTAACCATTTTTCGCCATTTCATCCGGAGCCTTGATCTCGTCCAGCACATCGGGACCCATTGCTTCAATATAGCTCCTTATCAGATTCGTCTTTTCGTGTTCGCCGGACCCGCCGTTTTTTGGCCCCAGGGCAACCCTGGACGTGAGTTCCGCCTGAAGATGGATGACCTCATCCCTGTAACGATCGATTCGGTCAAAAACTTGAGTTGATTCGCCCATAGGCTTTTCGCTCCTTTCCTCGTGCACGATCAAAGGGGCTTCAATTCACCCTGGAAAATTCCTTCACAGTCCTGAGAGTCGTGCTATTTCCCCCATGATTTGATTTAGAATTACCCTTGGAGAAGCCGCCCCTCCAGGGCAAAGAGCTTTTCCGAATTGGATATGAACGGACGTTCGCCACGCCCCATGCCTGTACTGAATGCCCACGGGAATAAACGGGGAGGAGGCACGGGAGAGAATCAGTCTGACGATTCCCACTTGGCCGGGCCCCATTTTGTCCCGATAATAGGTGCCTTCGGGGAAAACCGCTATCCCCTCCCCTTGTCTGAGAAGCTCAACGACGCTGGTGAGCGAACGTCTACTTTTCAAGGGTTGTTGGCGGTTCAGAGGAATTCCCCCGAGGGAGGAAATGAACCAGTGGCTGAGAGGATTGTTGAAGAGCTCATATTTCGCTATGTAATAGAGGGGCCTGGGGGTCGCTATGCTAAGGAGAGGAATGTCCTCCCATCGTTGATGTTTGGATAGAAGAAGAAATCCCTCTTTCCGGGGAAGGTTCTCCGTACCCTGCCGGGACAAGCGAAAAGCCAGAGGCAGGAAAGCCCCGGCAAAGAGCCTGGTCATCCAGAATACATAGGGTTTTCTCCCCCCCATAAACGAAAAACCAAAGCCTTCTCTCGGATCGTCTGAAGTCTACTCCCAATTTGCCTTGCCGCTTTTTCCGGTAAGACCGATCGTTGTCTCGGTCGCCCGCGCCAGAATTTCCCCTCTCTCCCCCTCGTCGATGAGGAATCTCCGCTCTGCTCCGAGAAGCAAGGGGGCTTCATTCGCCTCCGCCGCGATACTCTGCAGCTTGTTGAAGCGAGGGGGAAAATCCCGCTCTTCGAGCGGGGGCTTCGGGGAGCCTCATTCAACAGTCACGCTTTTGGCAAGATTTCTCGGCTTGTCAATATCTCTGCCGAGAAGACTGGCGCAATAATAAGCCAGAAGCTGGCACGGAACCACGGAAAGAATCGGTGTCAGGAAGTCCAGCGTCTCGGGAATCTCAATGATGTCGTCCGCCATCTCCTTCAACCTCTCGTCTCCCTGTGTGACGATAGCAATCACCGGCCCCTTTCGGCTCTTGATTTCCTGGATGTTGCTGATCATCTTTTCGTACACGTCGTCCATGGGGGCGAGGGCAACCGTCGGCATCTCCGGATGGACGAGTGCAATGGGCCCGTGTTTCATCTCGCCCGCAGCGTAGCCTTCCGCGTGAATGTAGGAGATCTCCTTGAGCTTCAGCGCTCCTTCCAGGGCGATCGGGTAATTGTATTTTCTTCCCAGGAACAGCCAATTGTTCCGCGTGTAATATTTTTCGGCGACGGCCTCGATATGATGGGCCTGGGAGAGAATTCCATTCACCTTGTTGGGCAACTCCTCTATGGCTCGAATCGCCGTCACCCCTTCTGTGAGAGAGAGTTTTTGATACCGGCCGAGCAAAAGCGCCATCAAGGTGAGGATAACCAGTTGGGAGGTGAAGATTTTTGTGGAAGCGACCCCGATCTCCGGTCCTGCATGGTTGTAAATACCTGCCTCTGTCTCCCTGGAGATGGAGCTGCCCACCACATTGACGATCCCTAAAGGAGTTGCCCCTTTTCTCCTTGCCTCCCTGATGGCCCCTAATGTATCGGCCGTCTCCCCTGACTGACTCATGGCAATAATGAAGGTATTGGGCTGGAAGTTCAGTTTTCGATAACGGAACTCGGAGGCCAACTCAACTTCCACATCTATTTCCGTCAGTTTCTCGAAAATATATCTGCCCGAACAGCCCGCATGATAAGAGGTTCCGCAGCCCACAATGACGATATGTCTGCACTCTTTGAGCCTTTCCCAGACCGGGATGATCCCCCCCAGCTTGGGGACACCTTCTCCGGGGTCGAGCCGACCCCGGAAGGCATTTCTTATGGTCTCGGGCTGTTCGTAGATCTCTTTGAGCATATAATGGGGGAACCCGTTCAATCCAATATCTTCCGCCCCCCATTCCACCGTTTCCGTCTGTCTCTGGATGGGTTTGGCCTGGGCCGTGGAAATGGAGAAATCATCCACGGTCAGCAGGGCCAGTTCATTATCCTGCAGGTGGACAACTTTGTTCGTGTATCTGACCATTGCGGAGACGTCGGAACCTGCAAAATGTCCCTCCTCGCTCACGCCGATGATCATCGGGCTTCCTCTCTTGGCGATCACAATTTCGCCCGGAGCATGGGCGTGCACGACCGCCAGCCCGAAAGTTCCCTCCACCTGGGACATGGTCATTCTCACCGCTTCGGTAAGATTGCCATCGAAGTTGAGCGCGATCAGATGCGCCAGCACTTCCGTATCCGTTTCGGATCTGAAAGCCACTCCTTGTTTTTCCAGTCTCTTCTTTAGGGCGAGATAATTCTCTATGATTCCATTATGGACCACGAATACTTTGCCGGCTGAATCCCTCTGGGGATGGGCGTTTTCCTCGGTGGGCTCACCGTGGGTAGCCCACCTGGTGTGGGCAATACCTGTGGTGCCTCGGATATCAAGACCGTTTATCTGTCTCTCCAGCTCGACGATCCTACCAACTGCCCTGTAACATTCCACTCGATTTCCATTTTCCACCGCCAGACCTGCAGAGTCGTACCCACGATATTCGAGCTGCCTCAATCCCTCCAAAAGAATAGGTTTGACCTGCTTGGTTCCAACATAGCAGACAATGCCGCACATGAAGTTTTTCCCCCAACTCGGGTTTGAAAAAAACAAACAACTTTTACAATACGCTTTTTTTCCACATGGGTCCACTCAAAACTGCCCGATCCCTTTAGGGGATTCACCCAGCTCCGCCCCCATGGCGCGTGTGGAGGCACGGGGGACCCCTGCTCTGGACTCAAGATTGTTCATGATCTGAAGTGGTAACTGATGATCGCTCTGCCAAGCTCTTGGGCTCTAATCCCCAAAAGCCTTCCGTGAATGGCAAGCACGGCGACGCAAATCGCCTTTGACCTGTCTTTCGGAAGCGCATATGCCGTAAGCCAGTCAAACTTAAAATGGTCCCCGGGATCATTGATCGTTCCGGTCTTCGCCCCAAGCGCCACTTCCTCGAAGAGTCGTTTTCTTCGCAACTTCCGGAAGTATTTTCCGCATGTACCATGGAGAACCGTCTCCTCCATGAGGATTTTCAGATCTTCGGCTGTCTTGCGGCTAATGGGAGAGGCAAGCGTGGCAGGTTCATTGCGATAGACGAGATCTCCGGACTTGGTACGCACGCGTTCCACGAGTCTTGGCCTCATGACGGTTCCATCATTGGCGACCGACGACGCGAGAAGGGCTGCGTGCATCGGAGATATCCGGGTTCTTTTGTTGAAACCCGACGCAATCTCCGCCAACTGGAACGCATCCCCGGAAACCTCCATCGTGCTCACGCCGACTGGAAGGTCAAAACGAATCCACCGGTTAAAAAGAAACTTCTCAGCATATTCCGCCAACATGTCTTGACCCAGATGATGGATACCCAGCTTTCCGAACACGGGGTTGATGGACGAGGCAAACGCATCCTTGAACTTCGTTTTTGAAGCGCCTCTCGCCAGGGGTCTCTCCAACTGTCTCCTGTAGAGCGTGTGCTTGCTCCCTGTGAAAAACACCTCCTCATTTGGCGTAAATCCGGCCTTCTCCATGGCTGCTGCGGCCGAGATGATCTTAAAGAGGCTGGCGGCAGGAAAATCCGCCTTCAGGCAGAGATTTTCTCCTCTCTCCTCCCCGTCAAAGCTGGCCATGGCAAGCACCCTGCCGTCATACGGGTTTAACACAACCACTGCGGCCTGTAGGGCTCTTGAACGTTGCAGGAGCCTGACGATGTATTTCTGAAGAGGCAGGTCCAGATAGGCGTCTATTACAAGCTTAGAATCCGGTTCTTCCAGGAAAAAAGGAAGCCTCAGGTGCTCGGAATTCAGATCCACGTCCTTTAGAATCAGGGAAAGCTCGCAGGGGGGCAGCGCTTCATGAAAGAGAACGGACAGCCCCGGAGACTCCGATGGGCGATGGCCCGAATGGCCCAGGTGCCCGGATATCCAGGAAACGGCAAAAAAGATAGAGACCAGGAGCAGGGAAACGGCTCCCCAATAGAACGTCAGGCAGAAGATTCTTGTGATCCGGTTTCGCGAGCGCGCGGTTTCTGGTTTCCCGGCCTGATTATTCCTGCCGGGCGACGAGAAGCTCCCTTTCATCATTATTTCCAGTTCGACGGTTCAATGAACTCCACCCCACCCATATAGGATTTCAGAGCTTCGGGCACGGATACCCGGCCATCCGCAAGCTGGTAGTTTTCCAGAATCGCAACCAGCGTCCTTCCCACGGCCAATCCCGAGCCATTCAGCGTGTGCACCAGGTCCGTGCCGCCACCCGTTTTTCGCCTGAACCGGATCTCCGCACGCCTGGCCTGAAAATCGGTAAAATTGCTGCAGGAGGAAATCTCGCGGTAAAGCCCTTGGCCGGGGAGCCAAACCTCCAGATCGTAAGTCTTGGATGCGGAAAAGCCAAGATCTCCTGTGCAGAGGGAAACGACCCGATACGGGAGCTCAAGCCTTCTTAGAATTTCCTCTGCATTCCGTGTGAGCTTTTCCAGTTCGTCAAAGGACGCCTCAGGTGAAGTGAATTTGACCAATTCTACTTTGTTAAATTGGTGCTGCCGTATAAGCCCGCGGGTGTCCTTTCCGTAGGAGCCCGCTTCGGAGCGGAAACAGGGCGAATAGGCCACATAGGAGATAGGCAGCTGTTCTTCAGATAGGGTCTCTTGCCGGTGAATGTTGGTCACCGGGACCTCTGCGGTAGGAATGAGATAGAGATCCCAGTTCTCGATCTTGAACAGGTCTTCTTTGAACTTGGGGAGTTGCCCGGTACCCGTCATGGCGGCGGAGTTCACCATGAAAGGCGGCAGCACTTCCATGTACCCGTGCTCTTTCGTGTGAATATCCAGCATGAAATTGATCAGGGCCCTTTCGAGTTTTGCACCCAGCCCTCTGTAAAGCGTGAACCTTGCCCCGGCAAGTTTTGCGCCACGGGCAAAATCCAGGATACCTAGATTCTCTCCAATGTCCCAATGGGGAAGGGGCTCGAAGTCCCTTTTCCTAATTTTTCCCCAGGTCCGAATCACAGGGTTATCCTCTTCACCGGTACCGATCACGACGGATTCATGGGGCATGTTGGGCACCAGCATGAGCAAATCCTGCAAAGCATCCACGTACTGGGGGAGTTCCTTCTCCCTTTGTTTTATCTGCGCGGACACATCTTTCATTTCCTCGATGAGAGAAGAGGCATCCGCGCCTCTCTTCTTCATGGCAGCGATCTGTTCGCTTACGCTGTTGCGCCGGTGTCGAAGCTCTTCCAAGGCCGTCAGTCTGTGCCTTCTCTCCCGGTCCAAAGTCTCGAACTGGGAAATGTCCAGGTCATACCCCCTGCTCCGAAGCATCTCTTTTATCTCTTCGAGGTTGGATCGGGCAAATTTCAAATCCAACATGCATTTCTCCTTTAAACTGCCCCTCGGGATGCGTATAGTTGCAATGAAAGGCTTTCCGGTGCGAATGCCCATATAGATTTGGGCTATTGGAGCCGAAACTACCGCATTGGGCACCGCGCCGGGCTTTACGGGCATCCACATCTGCGGAACGCGTTTTACAGATGGCCACTATTTACCTGATCCGGCAAGGATGGTCAAATCTTTTCCGGCTCTTGTTCAAATCCCGTGTAAAGGCAAATCTTTTTTGTCGGGGTCCATAAGTGCCTGATCACTTCTCAAAAGGCACGAACCTCGCATGGAAAGGCGCTGCAACGTTTTTGTCCATGGGTTTTCCATTGCAATGGCTCTCCGCCGGTGTTATAGATGCAACAAGTATTCCAGGTTACGCAATTTATCAGCATACCCCTTTCCTCGAATCCGGTGAAAAGGGTTTTACCCCGTTGCCGCGAATCGATTCATTTCCATAGCGACTTACGGGGTTTCTCGCTTTAGTGATGGGGTTCCCGGGAAAGCAGCGGATGTTTATTGGTTGTCATGGCGAGATCAAAAACAAAGACTAGTCCCAATCCCATTTGGAGTTTTTTCTCCTCCGTAAAGCTGACGATCGTGCTTTTGATCATTGTCGCCATTTCCTCTGTCTTGGGAACGGTCATACCCCAGGGGGAAGGGGCCGTGGAGTTCGTAAGGAAATTGAGCCCCGAACTCTCGCGAATTTTCTTTGCTCTGGGCCTTTTCGATATGTACCACACCGTGTGGTTTAGACTCCTCATCGCATGCCTTACCCTCAATCTCGTGGTCTGCTCCATCAATCGCTTTCCGGGTACGTGGAAACGTTTTTCAAGCAGGCCGAGACCGGACCGAGATAAGCCCTTTGAGCGTCTCCCGGAAAAACAGAGCTTCATCGTAAAGGAAAGCCTGAAAGAAACATCCGATCGGGTGGAAGGGTTCTTGAGGAGTCGGTTCAGGAGGATTCATTCGACGACGACGGACGCCGGCGCTTCCCTGTACATGGAAAAGGGAAGATATTCCCATTTCGGATTTTACCTGGTTCATCTTAGCGTGTTGATCATTTTGATTGGGGGGTTTGTGGGCTCATTCCTGGGCTTTGAGGGATACGTAAACATTGTGGAGGGAGAGCGGGTCGATACGATCCATTTGAGAAGAGGGATGGCCTCATTGAAACTGGGATTTGAAGTCCGCTGCGATGAATTCACGGTAGACTTCTATAAGAGCGGTGCTCCAAAAGAATACCGATCCGAAATAACCTTTCTTGTGCAGGGGCGGGAGATGGAAAAAAGAAGCCTTCTGGTCAACCATCCAGTCCAATTCAGGGGCATCACCTTCTATCAGTCCAGCTATGGAAGAGTTCCAGGGAAAAAAGCTCGCCTGACAGTTTCTCGATCTGCGAGCGAGAAGGACGAAGCCACTCTGGAGGTTGAATTGGGAAAGCCGGTGGAATTGCCGGGAAAGGAAGGAGTGTTTCGACTTGCTGATATTCGAGGAGACTTCATGAGGATGGGACCCGCAGTTTTGATTTCGGTCCGGCCGAATCAAGGGCATGAAGTCCAATTCTGGGTTTTCAAAGAACATGAAGCGATCAAAAACCGCTTCCCGGGGATCATGGACCAGTTCCCCAAACTGAATGCCTCCGCTTTTAAGCCTTACACTTTCCACCTGGACGCAGTGGACAGCAAATTTTACACCGGCCTCCAGGCGAATAGAGATCCGGGGGTACCCTTTGTCTGGGTGGGGTGTTTCATCATGGTCGTTGGATTTTTTGTCACTTTCTTTGCGTCCCACAGAAGGATTTGGGTGCGTGTATCCAGGGAGGATCAAGGGGTCAGAGTCAGCGTTGCCGGGAACGCAAACAGAAATCCGGTAGGCCTTGAAAGGGAGCTGGAACATCTCAGGAACCGCCTCAGGGCACTGTTTTCCCCATGAAAGGCTCGGCAACCCGTGGGAACTCTGTGCACTGTTCAAGTGCTCCCCGATGTCCAGTTGGTACGAGAGCGCTCAGGTCCCTCGGGCTTTGACCTTCACAATTTGTCCCGCGAGTAGAGGCATTTCCCCGGGACAACAAGGAAAGGACGTTCTTTCATCTGCAGGGTTGGCTTCGCTCGATATTTCAAACGGTCCGCGCTCATTCGGACAACGTGAACACTGACTCTGGAGTGCTCAGTAAGGAACACGAACCATGCTCAATTCCATGATTCTCAGCTATGTGACCTTTTTCTACTTCGTCTCGTTCCTCCTCTATCTTCTCATGATGGTGATGGGTAAAAACCTTTTGGGGAGAATGGCCACCTATGTCTCCGTGGCAGTCCTCCTCACCCATTCCTTTGCGATCATTCTGAGGTGGGTGGAGTCTTACAGGCTCGGCATCGGGCATGCTCCTTTTTCCAATCTGTATGAGTCGCTCATCTTCTTTGCCTGGACCATCATGTTTCTTTACCTCGTCCTGGAATGGCGAACAAAGAACAAGACATTGGGTGCGTTTGTGTCGCCTCTCGCATTTCTGGCCATGGCCTATGCGTCCTATTCCCCAAAGGTTCAAAGTCATATTCAGCCTTTGATCCCGGCCCTTCAAAGCAACTGGCTCATCAGTCATGTCATAACCTGCTTTTTCGGCTATGCCGCGTTCGGACTTTCTTTCGGTCTGAGCGTCATGTATCTGATCAAGACATTGGACAGGGAGACCAACAATATCTTCTTGAAGATGATTCCGAGACCTTTCATCCTGGATGATTTAAATTACCAGATGGTTGCCATAGGCTTTCTCATGTTGACTCTGGGGATCATCACCGGATCGGTTTGGGCTCATTCGGCCTGGGGAAGCTATTGGAGTTGGGATCCTAAGGAGACATGGTCGCTTATCACCTGGCTGGTGTATGCCTCCGTGCTCCATTCCCGCATGGTAAGAGGGTGGAGAGGGAAAAGAATTGCGATACTTTGTATAGCCGGATTTTCTTGCGTTCTCTTCACCTATTTCGGGGTAAATTACCTCGCCGGACTTCATAGTTACGCGAAGTCATAGGGAATTTAGGAATCCGGTTTTTCCGCAGGTCCTGGATCCCGCCCCGGTTTTCGCCGGAGTGACGCGTAGGGATAACCGTTTTGGGAAATATCGAAGGCTTCGTGATTAGACACTGGTTTCCATCCGGAGAAGCCCATTGTCGGATGGAAACCAGGTTTTCCTGATGATTGTCGCCGTATTCCTTACTTACCGTAATCGTACCATCCGCCGCCCGTCTTTCTGCCCAGCCGCCCCGCCCGAATCATGGTCTTGAATAGATTCGGCGAGACCCATTTGGATTCTTTGTTCAGCTCCTTGTAAAAATACTCGGTCACGTTATAGCAGATGTCTATTCCAGTGAGATCCATCAGCTCAAAAGGACCCATGGGGTAGTTGAGACCATTTTTGACAGCCGTATCCACATCCTCCATACTGGCAATACCTTCTTCCACGATTTTTATCGCCTCCAACATGTGCGGGATCATGATCCGGTTCACAATGAAACCGGGGGCATCTTTCTTAATCTCTACCGTGATCTTCCCCATCTTCTTTGCAAGCGCTGTCGTAACCGCGACGGTTTCATCACTTGTGGCATACCCACGAATAACCTCCACAAGTCTCATCAGTGGCGCAGGGTTAAAGAAATGCATTCCACAGACCTTTTCCGGTCTCTTCGTTGCCGCTGCAATCTCCGTCAAAGACATGGAGGACGTATTGGATGCGAGAACGACTTCAGGTCTGCATATCTCATCGAGCTCTCTGAAAACCTTCTTCTTCAGCTCGATATCCTCAAGGACGGCCTCGATCACGAAATCCACGTCCCTTAGGGCGGACATGTCCGTTGTTCCTTTTATCCTCCCGACAATGGCGTTTTTCTCGTTGGCTTCCAGTTTTCCTTTCTCCACACTCTTTGAAAGGAACTTGTCGATATTCTTGATGCCACGATCCACGAATCCATCCTCAATATCCCTGAGGACCACTTCACAGCCTATTTGTGCCGCCAACTGAGCAATTCCGTTTCCCATAGTGCCGGCACCGAGAACCCCAATCCTCTTAATCTCCATATCTCCTCCTTGCTTTCATCTCTTGGTTTAAAGATCTGCTGCAGGACCTGATGCCCGAAATCGCAGGGGATTTCGCGCGCGCGATAAAAACCAAACAAAAGTCCCTGTGGCACAAAAATTCTCTCGTGACCAACCCGGCTTAGCAGAGTCCGAGACTCCTGAAGAAACCTCTATACGGACTCTACGCTTTGTACTTCCGGCACGTCCTTTTTCAATATTTTCTCGATGCCCATTTTAAGTGTCATCTGGGACATGGGACATCCGTGACATGCACCGGTAAGCCTCACTTTGACCACCCCGCTGTCATCCACGTCAACCAGGAGCACGTCGCCCCCATCAGCCTGTAGCGAAGGCCTCACTTTTTTAAGCGCATTCTCCACTTTTTCTCTTAACACCATAAATGCCTCCCGTTGATTTTATTGCGTATACTCTAAAGAAATGCCCCACCTATTTCACCCGGAATCCCGTCACGCGTGCAGGGTCACACTGTGAATCTTTTTTCTGCGGCCAACACGAGCCCTCGTTCACGAACAAAAGACCAAAACCTCCCCGCTGCTATTTTTTCGCAGGAGGAGGGATGCGGCGCTCTGGCAAGCGGTAGCAGGGTCCCCATAGATCAGCGCGACCAAGAAGAGGATTTTAACTTATACCACATCGCCGCCAATTTCTAGCCGAAAAATCGGAGCACGCGGCCATCCAGGTAACGACGGCAACCCTCCGTGTTGTTCGGAGACCATCCCAGAGTTTTCCGCCAAACCTCGTCGGATTCCATGCAGAGATAGAGCCCCAGGTCATGATTCCATTTGTCCAGGTTTTCCTTCATGAAAGCGTACATTTCAAGCCTGATGGGCTTGAAATACCGCATCTTTCCGTCCAACCCCGCCACGAACTCGCCGTCGAGCACGCATGTGGCGGGGTGGCGTTTACGGATAACCCATTTCAGTGCGGGCATGTATCGAAATGCGCCGAGACTGATCCAAATGATCCTCTTCGGATCCAGGTACTTGTCCATGAGCTCCAGGGTTCTCAGGTACCCGTCCCTCCATCCGCGGTGGAAAATCAAAGGGTCGAAGTGAAAGCCCAAAACAAACCCCTCCGATTGACACTGCCGGGCCGCTTGCAATCTGGCCCTCAGACCCGCTGCTTTATGTTCCTCATGGGCTGCGATATAGGGACTGTTCAAGGACCAGGATACGACGATACGTTTCCTGTAATTGGAGTCAAGAACCCTCTCGATCTGATCCGTCTTCGTCTTGAGCTCCAGGATCACGTTCTTTCTCGCCGAAAACAAAGGGATAAGGAGGTCAGTCCACCGGGTGATCTCATCCAGGGCCAGACTGTCCGTAAACTCGCCGGTTCCTATTCTGAAAATTTTTTCAGGATGGGCATCGATGCGGTTAAGAATATGACCGATTTCCTCTTCCAGATTCACAAATATTCGCAAATACGGCAGGTTGAAGTATGCCTGAAGAATGCAATAGCTGCAATCCAGCGGGCAGTTCGTACCCACATTCAAAATTTGATATCCGCAACAGATATACTCTTTTGTGCCCGGGCACGGCTTCAAGAATTGCCCGCGGTAGGGAAGCAGGTACAAAATCTTTTTGCCCGCCCCCAAGCCGTTCACATCCAGCTCTGTTTCACCGGAGGGCGCTCTCCGAACGGGAAGCCAAGTCAGTCTGTCCAGAATGGACCTGGCAAAAGCATCTCCCTGAGCACCCTTTTCCACAATCACTTCCTTCAGGGGGGGGATTTTTCCCGTCAAGCCTTCTCCCTCCAGGGGTCACCTAAAGCCAGGAGTCCCTCCGTTTCGGCCAAACGAACAATTTTCCTCCGGAGTTCCTCACCATTTTCGAAAAGCACTTGAAGCCGATACTGGGAAGCCTCAAAAAAGGGAGAGGCGCTAATGCTGACGCCCTGCGGTAGTTTGAGCCTGTTGACCGTTTCATGAAAACGCCTCTCAGCCTCCTTGAGAGTCGGAAGACGTCTGGACCTCAGGAAATTGAGCACGGCTTTGGTTCTTTGAGGTCTGTTGATTCCCTCACCCGTACACAACTCCACCAGCACGGGTTCGTGCAGTAGTTCGGTCACTCCTTTTTTTTCGATCTTCGCAATATCAACCACATAATCAATAAATTGTAATTGTTGATTAACGTTCAACGTCAAATTCGATAGGATCCGGAAAACACTCCATCTGGTCCTGCTGTCCATTTCCAGAAGCATTCTCGCAGCTCGCAATGCCAGATTTCCGCGAGCGAGATCCAGCTTGATTTCGTCTTCCAGCCGAGCTTCCAGCTCAATATAGAGAAAGAGAGTGGTCCTGTGAGAAGGCAAATTCAGAAGTGGCATGTACTCCTCAAGGATTTGATCTTCAGGCAGACACTGGCTAAGGCGCCTGAGCACCATGCCCTTTTCCACATCATTCAATTTCCGGGTGGCAAGGTTGTCGTAGAAACTGAAAAGGAGGCCCTCAAGGGGGGTAATTTGCGACTCCGGTAACACCCTGCACAACACTTCTTGATATCCCAGGCTCTTCAGGGCATGGATACGGCGATATCCTGCAATCACGTGGAGCGCCCCACCCAGATTTTCTCTCAACAGGGGGGAGTTCATCAGGCCGACGGCTTTGATTGATCGGATCAAAGGTTCCAGACCGTATCCAAAACTCATGCAATAGGGTCCGGGACGATCCTCAATATCCTGTAAGCGGATTTCTTGCACCGGCGCTTCCGAAACTCTTTGTGACTTTGCCTTATCCATAATAGCCGACGGGACAGTCCCGGGAAATTTGATGCTCCCGGAGCCCCGCTGAGGAGGATTCCCGACAAACTCCGGTCGCCGGGCATCTTTAAAATGCATTCACAGCACGTAACATCTCAATAATTAGGAGTGCACACCTGGATTCCGGCTTTCGCCGGAATGACAGGATAAGCCAAGTTCACCTCATTCCGGCAAATCCCGGATCGGGGTCCGGGACAGGCGCCCGAATCCAGACCTCTTAGCGGCAAACATGTTCAGCCCTAAAGATTGAGAAGACACCATAGCACTTCCTTGGTTCGGCTGTAAACTCCTCGAAGCGTAAAAAAATTTGCTATTTTGGCCACCAGCACCTATATAGGCGACATGGTTTCCGTCGATCTTTTCAGGACCAAACGAAGGTAAAAAGGAAGGAACCTATGAAGAAAATCAAGTTCATTGAGCTTTCGTTTTTCATCCTCATGGGAACATTAATCACCCCCTCGGCCTCGGCCCAAAGCATCAAGGTAGGGGGGATTCTTCCTTTGACCGGTAAACTTGCAAGGTTTGGGACGATCGAACGAAATTCTTTTTTGATGGGCTTGGATGAAATCAATGCGGCAGGAGGAATCCGCGGCAAAAACATCCAATTGATCATCGAGGATTCGGCCTGCATAGGGCATGTGGGCCGCTCCGCCATTGAAAAACTTCGTTCCCGGGACCGTGTGCTTGCTGTGATCGGCGGGTATTGCAGTTCGGTTGCTTTCGCGGCGGCGGCTGCAGCTCAACAATTCAAAGTGCCTTTCCTGGTAAACACCGCTTCAGCGGACAAAATTTCGGAGCAAAACTGGGACTACGTCTTCAGACTGAACCCCCCGGCGAGCGAATATTCGAAACCCTTGATCTCTTTTCTTACCGAAGTCGTGAAGCCCAAACGGGTTGCGATCCTTCACGAAAACAGCCTTTTCGGTCAATCCGCCTCCATGAGGTTTCTCAGAGATTTCGAAGAGACAGGAACTCAGATGCTCATGAGGGAATCCTACGGGATCGGTAAGCCTGACTTCAGACCGCTTTTGAAAGAAATCAAAGTGAAGGAACCGGATCTCGTTTTCATGATTTCCTATTGGCCGGATGCAGTGCTCCTTCTGCGACAGTCCAGGGAGTTAAGCCTCAATCCAAAGCTCTTTGGGGGTGGTGCTCTCAGCTTCACCCTCCCCGAGTTCCAGCAAAACGCTCAAGACTTGGCGGAATACGTTTGCTCAGGGACTTTATGGGCCCCGTCCGTCCCGTATCCCGGTGCAAAAGAATATTACGACAAGTTTCTTGCCAGGCATGGCTCGCCGACCGACTACCACGGGGCACAGGCTTACGCAGCCATGTATGTGATCGCAGACGCCCTGAGAAGGGCTCGATCCATGACGCCTGAAGATGTTAGAGATGCTCTGGCTGAGACCAACATGATGACGGTCTTTGGTCCCGTCAAATTTGTCTCCTACGGTAAGAAGACCCGGCAGAATAGACCCCCTGTCTTCCTGGCCCAATGGATCAAAGGGAAGCTCGAGCTCATATGGCCGAAAAAATTTGCCACAAGCAATTACGTATATCCCATCCCAACTTGGAATGAGAGATAAGACCCGTCTCAACTTCCAAAGGACAATATCAAAATTTCAAATTCTAGGTGGGACCCGTCCTAATCAAGTTTTGTGGTTTGAACCTCGGAGCTGGGTGTTCAATGGAGGACGCCCACCAGAGCTCCGGTCATGCATGTGGCGAGAGTTCCGGACACAATGGACTTTAATCCCATGGCTACGATATCGTTCCACCTCTCCTCGACCATGGATCCTATGCCCCCGATCATGATTCCGAGAGAGCCGAAGTTGGCAAAGCCGCACATGGCGTAAATGATAATCAAACGCGACCTTTCACTGAAAGTGCCTTTCGGCAGTGCCGCCAGTTCCAGGTAAGCCAGGAATTCGTTTAGAACGGTTTTCGTTCCCATAAGAACGCCGGCCGCCTTGGCTTCAGCCCACGGAATGCCCATCAGCCAAGTCACGGGTGCCATGAGATATCCCACCAAGGCTTGAAAAGTGATGGAACGTCCCGAAAGCTGAGGCAGGGAGGCCAGGGAAAGGTTCAGGAGGTAAACCAGTGCGACCAAAACCACCAGCATGGCCATGATGTTGATAAGCAGCTTCACACCCTCAATAGTGCCGCGTGTGATGGCATCCATTGAGCTGCGGGCTCCCCTGGGCAGTTCCACACGCCCACTTGAAGGTTCCCCGCTTTCCGGAACCATCATTTTGGATATGGTTACGGCGGCCGGGGCGCTGATGATAGACGCTGTCAGAAGATGCCCCATAATCCCGGGAACGACCTCACTGAGGATGCTCGCATAAAGCACCATCACCGTGCCCGCTATGGTAGCCATGCCCGATGTCATAATGGTAAATAATTCGCTTTTTGAGATCCCGGAAAGATAGGGCCTCACAAGCAGGGGAGACTCAACCATCCCCACGAAAACATTTGCAGCAGTACCCAGACCTTCAACCCCACCGATTCCCATGATGCGTCTCAACACCCATGAAAAAGCGCGCACGACCACGGGTATGATCCGCCAGTAGAAGAAAAGGGAGGAGAGGGCACTCATGACAAGGACCAGGGGAAGACCCCGAAAGGCGAGAATATAACTCGACCCGAGACCGTTTTCGTCAAAGGGGAGCGCCGCACCGCCGAGATACCCAAATACGAACCCGGTGCCGGCCCTGGTCGATTCCTCCAGCGCTCCAACGGCCTTATTGAGCCACAGGAACAGAGACTGGCTGCCGGGCAATTTTAGCAGCAGGAGCGCCAAACACACCTGCAGCGCGAGACCGCTGAAGACGGTCCTGAGGTTTACGGATCTCCGCCTTTCCGAGAAAAGCCACGCGATAAAGGCGAGAAGTAAGAAGCCTATTGCGCTTTGAAGCCTCTCCAATTTTCAAACCCGCGTCACAATTTGGCTTTTTCCGGGCTGTGAACTGCTCCCTCAAGAGGGCTACGCCCTAATTCCGTCCTTCCGGAGAAGCGTTTTCAGCGAACCTATCACGGGGATAGAATCTCAGGCACGACCATCCATCTAATCTTCCATTCCTTTGAAGGTGGATCCCCGCGCAAGCACACCACCCCTCCCTGTTGGAACGTGACGATCCCTTTTGACTCACTTCCGGTGACCAGAATAGAGCAGAGTTTGGCCAGGTGAGGCAAATGGCCCACGATCATTGTGTCTTCTTGCAGCTTTCCGATTTCCTGGGCGATCACGGACGCATCAGCCATGGGGGCGAGTCCTTCTCTTTCTTCAGGCCCCGCTTCAGGATCAAGCTTGGAGCTCAAGATCTCCGCGGTTTGCCTCGCCCGAGTTTTTCCACTATGAAAAATACGGGCGATATGGATTCCGCCTCTTTGGAGAAAATCACCGAGCCTTTCAACGTCCAGCCTCCCCTGGTCGGAAAGGGGTCTTTCCGGGTCTATTTCTTCCGGCAGCGGCTTGCCGTGCTGCACCAAATAAATGTTCATCGCCCTGTCCTCCCGTGATCGTTCACTTTCAGGCATTTGAGAAAGTACACGAGGCTGTTCTTATGTGGAACCGAGCACCCGCTGCCACTCCTCAGGGCCTGCCCGGTTGACCGTGATTCGAAGACCCCCCTTCAACCGGCAGGATCATAACAAATGGGGCTTTCGCGGGTCAACGAAATTGCGAATGAGTCAAATGAACGGGAGCTCGGGCTTTTTGTTTGACAACCAAGCTATGTGGGCTATATTTTATTTCGCCACGAATTTGGCATTCCACAAACCCATCGGTCAGAGAAGAAATCCCTGGAGAAGAGCGTCATGAACCATCTTTTTTCCCCCTATCGGATCAACAACTGCGAGATAGGGAACAGAATCGTCATGCCTGGGCTTGCTTCCTTCTTGATTGAGGACGACGGATCCATCACCGATCGCACCATTGAACATTATAGACTCAGGGCCGCTGGTGGCGCCGGCATGGTCATCGTCGAGGCTTGCGCCGTCTCTGCCGAAGGCATCGTTTCGCCTCACCAAGCCAGAATTTACGATGACCGATTTGTGGACGGTCTCTCCAAAATCGCAAGGGTCATGAAATCGGAGGGCACCGTTCCCGCGGTTCAGATCCATCATGGAGGAAGGCAGACGCTGACAAGATTGATCAAGAGAAAACCCCTCGCCCCTTCGCCCCTGCCCTGCCCTGCCATCCGGGGAGATGTGGAACCCCTAACAATCGCGGGCATCGAGGAACTGGTTCAAAAATTTGGAGAGGCAGCGGTAAGAGCTGCGGAAGCGGGTTTTGAATTGGTGGAAATCCATGGAGCCCACGGCTATCTGATCAACCAGTTCCTTTCCAGGTTTTCCAACATCCGAGAAGATGTATACGGCGGAGACGTTGCTGGAAGAACGCGCTTTGCCCGGGAAATCGTCTGTGAGATGAGAAATCGTCTTGGGGAAGATTTCCCCATTTCTTTCAAAATCAGCGCGCAGGAGTTCGTGGAAAACGGACTCACGGTTCAAGAGAGCATCGAGATTGTGCGAATTCTTGTGGCTGCGGGTGTAGACATCGTTCAGGTTTCCGCAGGCAATGACGCAACCCCTGAGTGGATCTCTCAACCAATGTTCATGAAGAAGGCCTGCCTCGTCGATTCCGCCGAAAAGATCAAGAAGGCCTTGGGCGTTCCTGTCATGGCCGTTGGGCGAATCAATGATCCGGTAGTCGCCAACGAGATCATAGAAATGCAAAAGGCGGATCTGGTTTGTGTCGGAAGAGGACTTCTCGCGGATCCAGAAATGCCGAGAAAGGCAAAAGAAGGCCGTCTTGAAGACATAAGGACTTGCATCGCCTGCAACACCTGCATGGAATCCATCTGGCGAAAAGGCAGGATCGAATGCCTGGTCAATCCCGCGCTTGGCAGGGAAAAAGAAATGGAAATTCATCCCACCAAATCGCCCAGGAAAGTGATGGTCATCGGAGGCGGCCCCGCAGGCTTAAATTTTTCCTGGGTGGCCGCAAGAAGAGGTCATGATGTCCATCTATTTGATAGGGCTCCTAGTCTCGGAGGCCAGTTGCTTTTGGGTACGGTTGCCCACTACAAACAGGAACTTCAAAGTCTGATTCGATTTCTGAGAAGACAGGTTGAGAGGTTCGGGGTCAAATGCTCCCTGAACAGGGAGGTGACACCGGAGGTCGTAAGGGAAGAGAATCCCGATGTGGTCATCCTGGCGACGGGATCGCAACCAATCCTCCCCGCAGTAGAAGGGATCCACAAGAACATCGTTTTTCCCTTTCCCGAGGTCCTGAACGGAGACAATCCGGAGAAAAAGAAAACCGTGGTGGTTGGGGGAGGACCCACCGCTTGTGAAGTTGCACTTCATTTGTCGGATCTTGGGTGTCCCGTGACTCTGGTGGAAATGCTCCCGGAGATTGGGAGAGGCTTTGAAAGCATGACAAAGAAGGTTCTCCTTAAGCTGCTGGATGATTTCCGTGTGCAGATCCTGACCGAGGCCAAGCTTTCGAAGGTTTTAGACAACGGTGTTTTCGTCAGCGGGCCGGGCGGGAAGGAAACTTTCATTGAAACAGAGAGAGTCGTGATCGCAATTGGGAGCAAACCATCGAACGGACTCTACGACCAGATCAGATCGCTGGGGTATGAAGCATACCAGATTGGAGATTGTCTGGAGTCAAGAAGCGCCAAGGCTGCCCTTTATGAGGGAGCGGTCTTGGGTCGGTCCATTTAGCCGTATCCTCAAAGAAAGCGTGGCGAGCCTTGCTCCTTCAAAGATATTGAGCGGATTCGTATCGAGATGGCGGAGGAGAATCGTTTTCGCCCGGAAACTAAATCGCCCTGAGGGTTTCATAGGCTTTTTGGATTTCCTTGAATTTCATTTCAGCCAGCTCCCTGAAATCTTCGCCGAGGTGCTGCACCTTATCCGGGTGGTACTGACTGGCAAGCCGTCTGTATGCCTTGCTTATCTCCTCTGGTGAGGCATTCTTCCCAATCCCCAGGACCGTGTAAGGATCTTTTGTCTCATCCCTCTTTCCGGATTCCCCTGCCGCTTGAGATTGTTTTTTTCCGAAAAATCCTCCTGTGTCCTGGCCCGATGAAAACCCCTGTTCTTTGTATCCTGGGCCTTTCCGGTTGAAAGGTTTCCTTTTATGGCGATAAAAATACCAAGCCAACAGCCCCAGCAGTCCAATATCATCGATCCATCCAGGCCCGAGAAAAAAATCCGGCAAGAGATCGTAAGGGCAAAAAAAGTAAGCCAATCCCAGCAGCAACAAGAAGAATTTCATGATTTCATCCCTGCTTTTTCTTAGACTTACGGGTTTTGGTCTCACTGATCAATTGCTTGCCGTATTTTTCCAGGAAGAGATCCAGATCTTCTTTCCAATTTCTCATGATATTGATGCCCTGTTTCTTGAGAAGTCTATTTTCCAGCAAACAGTTGGCGGGTCTCTTGGCCGGGTAGTTAAGATCTTGCATCTTGGAGGCTTGGAGGGCGATCGGCAAACCCAGTTTCTTCAAGATATGCTCGGCGTATTCAAATCTGCTGCAATATCCCTCGGCGGTGGCGTGATATGTCCCTCTTGCGTCGTTCTCCAACATGACCTTGATTTGCAAAGCAAGCCGATGGGACCAGGTGGGTGAACCAAACTGATCCTTGGCGACTTTCACCACCTTTGGATATCCTTTCACAACCTGGCTTACAATGGACTTGACGAAATTTCCTCCATGAATACCGTATAGCCAACCTGTGCGCACAATGACATAGTTGGGGGAGTTCTCCCTAACGGCAACTTCGCTGTCCATTTTGCTTTTGCCGTAAGCGGAGATCGGATTTAGAAAATCGTCTTCAAAATAGGGCTGGGGCATCATCTTTTGACCATCGAACACGTAGTCGCTGGATAGGTGGACCAGCTTGCAATGGAATCGTGCCGAGCCCTGGGCTAAATTCCTCGGGCCTTCTATGTTCGTCTTACGAACTGCGAAAAATTCGGTTTCGCAAGCATCAACGTCTGTAAAAGCAGCGCAATTGACGACCACGTCCGGGGAGACTTTCTGAAGGTTCTCAATAACTCCATCCCAGCTAATGATATCCAGTTCCTTCTTGTCCGGCGCAATGACCTCATGACTTTGGCTGAGCACCTCCTTGCATTCACTCCCTAGCATTCCCGTTGCGCCTACAAGAAGTATTTTCATGTCTAAACGCCCCCCGAAGATGAGTTTCTTGAGCCTGGGCTCAGGGAGAATTTGTCCGACGCGCAAGGCCTTAGAGAGGATGGGAGGACAAATTCTTGCCGGCTCTAAAAACCATTCATATCACATCAGTCGAAAAAAGCAAGAAAATCTTTACCTTAGCGCCGGTTTTTTACAATGTCCCCATAACCACATTGACTTTCTTCGTTGCTTAGAGCACAAGGGTGAAGTATGATGTTGTTTTAGTATGGGCGGCTTCAAACACCGGCCTGCAATCGGATAACGTTTTTTCAGATCTGTCTCCGCCGGGTCAAGGACTCCGTGCGATTCTCAGGAGACGGAACCGCGCTCGCGCTGACACCCAGTGCGCCGTCAGAGGTCTTTCGCGTGGAAGAACGCCTCAATCCCATTCCCCGCTGCATGAGGATTCTATCCCTGATCTTTCTTGCCGTTGTCTTAATGCTTAATGCGGAAAAGGTCCACGCCAGAGCTGAGGGAGGAAGTTCTTTCGAAATACCAAAAAAAACCGCGAATCCGGACATTCTGAAGGGGATAGAGCTCCTTTACAATACGCATTTCGACGAAGCGGAAAATATATTTCGAAAAGTTGTCAATGATTTTCCAAGGAGGCCGGCCGGTTATTTCTACCTTGCCATGACCACTTGGTCCCGCCTGACTTATGGGTTCTGGTCCCGCGCAACCGTTCAAGAGTTTAAAAAGCGGATAGATCGCACCATCGAAGTCGCAGAAAAGCGTATCGCAGAGAACTCTCCAGACAGTTACGACCATTTCTACCTGGGCGGGGCACTGGGCTTCAAGGGGCGTTTCGAACTCATGCGAAACAACTGGCTCTCGTCGTTTCTCCTGGCCAGGAAAGCCATTGCTGCCCTCGAGATCTGTTTCGAGATGGATGCATCCAACAAAGATGTCCTCTTCGGCCTGGGCACCTTTGATTATTATACCGATAAGATGTCGGGCCTCTTGAAATTTCTCACCTATCTTCTTATCCGCCAGGGTGACGCAGAGGAAGGACTCCGAAAGTTACACGTGGCGGCTGAAGAAGCAGTCTATTCCTCATCCGAAGCGAAAAGCATGTTGCTTCATATCTATCTTTTTCTCGAAGAAGATTTCTTGAAGGCCCTGCAAGTAGCTGAGGATCTGGAGCGGAGATACGGCTCGAATTCACGTTACACCGTCTTGAAAGGTGTCTGTTACATTCGATTGGGGATGGATGAAAAATACGGGGACACTGTAACCCAGCTTCGAAAAAAAAATTCACACAATCCTTCCACAAAGGCGGCGAATGAGTGGGCGAGGCGTGCGGTTTATCTCGAAATCATTTATGACCTTTTCCATGAGTTGTATCCTCAAGCTCGGGCAAAAGCAGAAATGCTCCTGAAGCAAAGCGATGCAGAAAACGATCCCGGGATGATCGGGTGGCCGATGATGAAAATCGGGACAAGCTATGACCTTGAAGGATATAGACAAAAGGCCGTAGAGTCCTATGAAAAGGTGCTAAACCTCAAGAATGCCGCCGGAGCCCAATTCCTGGCCCAGAAGTACCTGAGCGACCCGCCCCACAAGACCGACCCCTTCATCGGGTACTGAGTGGATTTATCCCCTCTCCCGCGGGGTAAAGGCGGAGGGCCAAAAGGACCCGGCTTTGATGAGCAAAGCCTTATGAAAAAAAATGCCTTTCAATGGATCGCCCTTTCCCTTGTTTTTGCCCTGTCGGGCTGCGCGAGTATGGCTTTAAGATTCACCCCTTCACTTATACCGAATCTTACCGAAGCTTTCTTTGAAGAGTGCGACGTTGAGCTGGCAAAGCGCTCTTTGCCGGCTGCCTTGAAGCTCATGGAAGGGCTCCTCAAAAGCGATCCCGAAAATAAACAAATACAGACATCTCTCTGCATGGGATTCACTGGATATGCGTTGCTCTTCGTGGAGGACTCGGAGCCTGCGAGGGCCTCCGAGCTCTACTTGCGAGCCAAAAATTACGGACTTCGCGCCATGGGTGGGAAAGCAACCATATTAGGAGAGGCCGGGCGGGAAAAGGAGGTCCTGCAAAGGGAACTCGAGACGTTTGGAGAGGAAGGAGTCAAAATTCTCTTCTGGACCACCATGGCATGGAACGGATGGATCCGATTAAACCTGGACAAACCCATTGCTCTTTCACAGTTGGGCATTGCCGAGGCCTGTCTGGAAAGGGTCCTTGAATTAAAGGGCGACTATTTCTACGGCTCCCCTTACACCATGATGGGCTCGATCCTCGCCTCCAAACCCGGTCTTCTGGGGGGAGACCCAGATCGAGCCAGGCAGTATTTCAGAAAGGCGATGGCGCTGACCGGTGGGGATTTCTTGCTGGTTCAGTACTACTTTGCCAGATTCTATGCCGTGAGAATCCAGGACAAAGAGCTGTTTGAGGCATTGTTGAAAGAAATTGATTCCAGTCCTCCCGGGAAAATCAAAGAAGTCTGCCTCATCAATGAAATGATGAAAGAAAAGGCAAAAAAGCTGATGCAAATGAAGGAGGACCTATTTCTCTAGGAGGTGAAATTGCTCAAAGCAAGGGGGATGTTTTTTTTAACGGGGCTTTTCTTCATGTCCACGTTCAGCATGATAAGCAGCGCTGCCGGACAGGGCCGGTTCTTCATCAAATTCGCGACCGTGGCGCCCGAAGGGTCGACCTGGATCAAGCATATGGAAGCCCTTGACAGGACTTTACGGGAAAACACCGGGGGCCGGCTCGGTTTCAGGATTTACGCCGGGGGGATCGCGGGAGATGAACTGGACGTATTGAAAAAAATCATGATAGGCCAAATCCACTGTGCGGCCTTTTCCGGGGTTGGATTTGGTCAGATCCTTCCCATGGTGAGGGTTCTTGACCTTCCTTTCTTGTTTCGCAACGAGGAGGAGACGGATCGGGTCCACAAAGAAATGCGTGCCTTTTTTGCGGAAAAATTCAGGGAAAAGGGTTTTTTGCTCTTGGATTGGGCAGAGGTTGGAAACGTGCATTTGTTTTCAAAGAAACCCGTCAACAAAGTTCAAGACCTGGCCGGCTTAAAGGTTTGGGCCTGGGCAGGAGACCCCATTGCGAAAGAGACATTTGTGGCCATGGGGGTCAATCCCATTCCCCTTGCTATCACGGATGTGACCACAGCCATGAATACGGGCATGATCGACACGATCTACGCGCCTCCTCTTGGAGCCCTTGCGCTTCAATGGCACAGGTCCGTGAGCTATATGATGGCCCTGCCGCTCGTTCACTCGACGGGTGCGATCCTCATCTCCTTGGAATTTTTCAAGAAACTCCCTCCCGACTTGGCCCGGGTGTTCACAGTCAACTTTGACCAAACAACCAGGGATCTCACGGCGGCATTGAGAAAGCAGACCCGGGAAGCCGTAGAAGCAATTCGGGAAAGCAAGGTGACCATCCTGCCTCCACCCCAGGGGGAGGACCTGAAGGCATTTTACGCAATACACGACAAAGTCGCCGAAAAGCTGACCGGGGTGATTTACCCGAGGGAAGTCCTGGAGATGGTTTACAGGATCCTGAAGAGGAGCTCGTAGGATTCGGTCTCAAAGATGAGAAAGGCTGCCACGGAGAACAAAAATTACCCATGAAAACCCTGAAATGGATCGATCAAGTTCTTGCCAGGCTTGAAGCCTGGCTGATCATTCTGTTCCTCTGGTTGATGGTCGTCTTTACCTTTGTGCAAGTCATGCTCAGGGGTCTATATACCCACGGGCGCATCCCCTGGGCCAACGCCCTCATGGGGCATCTGGACTGGTCAGAACCATTCGTCAGACTCCTGGTCCTGTGGCTGACCTTTCTTGGCGCTTCTCTGTTGACCAGAGAAAAAAAACACATCAAGCTTGACTTCCTCACCCCCCTGATGCCGCCCAAATGGCTGCCCCTGCGGGAATTGGTCCTCTCTGCGGTTTGCGCACTCTTATCGGCGATCATGTTTAAAGTATGCCTGGATTATGTGCGACTTGAAATGGCTTTTGGGGGAAAGACCTTTCTGCGGCTTCCCAACTGGATCGCCCAGCTTATCCTTCCGTTGGGTTTTGCCTCGATTTTTTTTCGGTTTTCCTTGCGGATGGTGGATCAGGGGATCGAGGCTTCCAGGAGCTGGCTAAGATGATGCCGGTGCTGGTCATTTTGCTCATCTTCATGATCCTGCTGGGGCTTCCCCTGTTTGTGGGAATTCTGGGGGCGGCCATGCTGGGCCTTTACGTAAACCAGGTCCAGCTCACAGCAATTCCAATCGAGATTTTCCGGTTGGCCAATGCCCCGATTCTCCTGGCAATCCCCCTTTTCACCTTCGCAGGGTATCTTTTGGCTGAGGGGCATACGTCCAGGCGTCTTGTGAGGTTTTCAAGGAGCCTGTTTGGATGGATCCCCGGCGGACTCGGGGTCGTCACCCTTGCCTCATGCGCCTTCTTTACGGCAATTACGGGTGCCACCGGTGTCACCATTATTGCCCTGGGGGGATTGCTTTTTCCGGCCTTGCTGTCGGAAAAATACGAGGAAAATTTCTCCTTGGGTCTCATGACTACCTCAGGTAGCCTGGGGCTCCACTTTCCACCCAGCCTTCCGATCATTTTGTATGGTTTTGTTTCGGGAACAAGTATCGAGAAGCTCTTCATAGCAGGCCTCCTTCCCGGAATTCTCATGGTGGGAGTGCCGTGTCTCTTTTCCGTTTACATGGGGAAGAAATGGAAACTTGAAAAGCCCTCCTTCTCTGCACGGGAATTCTTTTCTGCCCTCAAGGAAGCCTCCTGGGAACTGCCCATACCCTTTTTCATCGTGGTTGGGATTTACTCCGGCTTCAGTACCGCCACCGAGGCGGCGGCGCTCACCGTGGCTTATGTCCTCTGCATCAAGATCTTTGTATTCAGGGAACTGAGAGTGACCCGGGACGTGCCCCGTGTCATGGTGGACAGTACGAAAATGGTGGGAGGCATCATGATCATTCTGGGCGCGGCTCTGGGCTTCACCAACTACCTGGTGGATGCCTTTATCCCTATGAAGATTCTCAAGTTCATGGAGGGCATGATCGAAACCAAGCTCGGTTTCCTTCTTATTCTCAACTTCTTCTTGATCCTTGTAGGCTGTATGATGGATATTTTTAGCGCGATTCTTGTCGTGGTTCCGCTCATTGTTCCTCTCGCATCCAGGTATGGAATCGACCCGGTCCACATGGGAATCGTCTTCTTGTCAAATCTGGCAATAGGCTATAACACCCCACCAGTGGGTCTGAACCTGTTCATCGCGAGTTCCAGATTCGAGCGACCCATTCTGCGCATATACAGAGCAACCCTCCCGTTTCTGTTGTTGCTCCTCGTCACCCTCCTTCTCATCACCTACTGGCCCGGGTTAAGTCTTTTATTGCCCGGTTTGGTGAAGAGCTAAGCGTTGAGAAGCCCCCTGACCGGCTATCGGCAGACGGAAAACCGGGATCGGTAAAAGATTCCTGATTGTGAGCTAAACTGCGTCACGACCAGCCAAGGGGATGACGAGATCTCCTCCATCCCTTTAAAAAAAAGCATCTCGCCTGTATCGACGAGATGCTCCGGCCGGAAATGATAAGTCGTTTATGACTTGGCGACGTTTTTCGCAACCGGTCCCCGCTCGTTTTCCTCCAGATCAAACCTCACCCGCTCACCCTCAGCGAGAGTCTTGTACCCGGGCGTGGTGATGGAGGAAAAATGGACGAATACATCGGGACCATCTTGCTGCTCGATGAAACCGTATCCTTTCTTATTGCTGAACCACTTTACAATCCCTTCCGCCAAAGCGCGACCTCCTTTCAAAGATCCGTTGGTTGTGCTGCTAAGGCTAAGGTCGCCACTCTGGCAAAGGAGATGATCCTTCAGAGCAAAAACGACCTGCCCTCCCCCCTTTAACCACAGCTCCAGGCTTTGAAATCAGCAGCACCGAACGATGCCGAGTGGAACTGGTGAAGCCATTTTATGAAAGCGCCGAAATAAATCAAGCTTTTTCTGATCTCGTTTTCAGCGACCTTTTAAAGTTCCTTCATGGCAACAAACCCCCTCATCCCTGCGAAGCTTGTGCCGGACTTGATCCGCTAGCAGGAACCCGGAAGACAACCTGGATTCCAGGCCGAGGCCGGAATGACAACTCAGACGACACAGTGGGAGCGGCTTCCAGCCACGACCCCATCCCTATGGCTAGGGACCTTTTCAAATCCACCTGAAATAACAAACGGGTGGCCGAATACGATGCCGTCTCCTGGTCTCGGCATTGATTTCGCATACCATGATTTTATGAACTCTTTTTCTCGCCAGATCGGTGGAACCTATCCTTTCGTAGATCCCGCCTTTTCTGGCGGGGCTTCTCCACCAGAGGTGGAGGGTTTGGTCACAACCAAGTTTCCTCCCTTTCATCTTGCGAATTTTTCTGGAAGAGTTATATTCTGAATCAACGTTGGAGACATTGATCATCTTGTGACTCCAACTCTTTAGAGAACGCCGCTCAGGGAGGAACACAATGCCTATTTATGAGTTCAAGTGTCAGAAGTGCGGGAGCGAGTTCGAGTTTCTGTGCATCCGTAACGATGACAGGGCAAAATGCCCCGGTTGTGGGGCAGAAGACACCGAAAGGCTCTTATCCACTTTTTGTTCCCTATCGTCAGGCTCAGCGAACATAGGGGCATCGTCCTGCAACTCCAGTGGAGGTTTTTCCTGAGCGAGTTAACACGCAGCCGTGTGCTGTGGGAGGTTTTTTTGCAACGGTCAGACAGAAATCAAAGGGGAAGTGCCATGAGCATCTGGATACTGATCGGTATCGTAGCCGCGTGGTTTATTTTGCAGGCTTTTATTTTGCCCAAGCTTGGAATATCTACCTGACTGAGACCCAGTTGCCAGGTAGGTAATCTGGATAACCGGGGTGTAGAATTCGACAGCAGCAAAGCGAACTTGGGTTTCAAAGAGGGGGATTCTGAGAACGAGCGTGAACGTCCCTGACCCCTGCCCAAAGCGGCCAGGTGCAGGGGGTGTTCTCCCCGGACGTGGGCTTCCGGGTTCGAATCCTTCACATCAGTCGCCGAATGCCTCAATCAGCGCAAGTCTCAGGGTGTTAAGACCGATGATGGAGCCGCGAAGCTGGAGCCTTTGAAGATCGCCTCCCATTTGCCATGAGTAGCACTTTTTCATTCCTTCGCCTGTAACTGCTGCGATTCCTTTAAGTGAATAACCCTTCTCCTCTTTTTCCGCAAAACCCAGAATGGCAAGCCCCATTGCTGCCTGCCATTCATCCCTGATCTTTTGGGAGGCCACGATAGAAAAATCCTCATCCAGAGAGCCGATCTGTCTTCCCAGCCACCGGCCGAGACGCTCTCGATCCGGGATGACGCGGCTTTCCACCAACCACGAGGAAGGAACCGCGTGGAGTCTATTTGCAGCCTGACCACCTGAAAAGGTCTCCAGGATGGCAAGAGTTCGACCCTGCCTTCCCAACAGGGAATCAATCATCCCCTCAAGCGTATCTTCATCTTCACCGAAAATATCTCTTCCCAACCGCATTCGGATTTCTCTTGCAACGGGCTCGATCAACCTCAAAGCCGCCGCTTCCTCTTCACCCCTGGCCGCGATGCGGATCGTAATTTCTCCCATGGAGGCCAGAAGTCCCACCTCGGGATTCTGCCCCGGTTTTATGAGATCCCCGATCAGACTGTCCACTTTGCTCTCTCCCAGGCCCACGGTCTTCAAAACCCGATACAGGATCTTGTGCTTGCTTAGACCGAATCTTTGCTGGATCCACGGGATCGCCTCCCGGCCGAGCAGGTATTTCAGTTCCCTTGGCACACCGGGAAGGCATATGATCGGTTTTCCGTCAACCTCCTTAATAAATCCCGGAGCGGTCCCAACCGGGTTATGGATGGCCTTGCTGCCGGCCGGTACAAAGGCCTGCCTCCGGTTGTTTTCAGGCATGTGGAAACCATAGCGGCGGAACATTTCTTCAATTTCATCCATCAGTTCTTGTCGAAACTCGAGATTCACCCCCGCCACTTTCCCCACCGCCTCCCGTGTGAGATCATCCAGCGTGGGCCCAAGCCCGCCTGTCGCAATGATCAGGTCGCACCTTGAGAGGGCGCAGAGAAGAACCTGTTCGATTTCTTCCAGTCGATCTCCCACAGCGGTTCGAAAACGGACGGTCACTCCCATTCGACCTAGTTCCTGAGCCAGATAGGTGGTGTTTGTATCCACAATCTGGCCCAAGAGGAGTTCGCTCCCGATGGTTATGATCTCACAATTGGGAGCATAGGATGGTTCTGTTTCGCTTCTCGTCCTCCCCATCGGCTCTCACCTTTCATTTTCCAGTACTCTGCGGTTCCCTGTTCAGCGGTTCAAAATGAACGTTTCCTCATAACGGAAATCGACCCGCACGACCCGTCCCCTTGAAGTCCATGCAAATAGCCCGTAAACACTCACCTTATACCATTGGAAAAAACGAAGGGGCGCTCAAGAAACAGATTCGCCTCTCCGTGAATCTGGATGCTTTCCCCCAGAGGTTCCATCCGAGGTTTCCCCTGTTCATCAAAGAGTCGCGCTTTGATACGAGTCAGATAACCTCTCGGGAAGGTCTGTGTTCGCACCTCCAAAAGTGGCTCACCTGATGAGGGCTGGATGCGAAACCCTCCAAAGATGGCCTGGTACGCGCATCCACCTGGATTGTCCACAAAGCGATTCCAGCTCAATTCCGCGAGGAACCTGCCCTCTTCATCCATCAACCTGGCCGAGATTCGAGGAGTGCTTTCTCCGGCAAGCACGATGTCCGCCAGAAAATAGAAGCCTCTCCCCTCCCTTGGATTTCCCACCACGAAGCCAGGTGTGAGCATATCGTTCACGAGATAATTGTGATGCGCACTGATTCTGCTTTCCCTGTAACGAATCATGGGTCTTGTTCCCAACCTTGAACACGGCAACCAGGATCAATTGGTTGATTGGTTGACTGGTCAAATAGGAAATGCTTCGCGAGTCAGATAACCGACCACCATCACCAAAGACCAGGAATCGTTCTTCGTTCTCACGCCGCGAAAGCGCTGGCGCTGCGGGAGCGCCTGCGCTGCGCCGCTCACCAACAAGACCCCGTGCCCAGCAACCAACCCCCAGAACCCAGCACCCCCCTTAAAGTCGTTTTCTCAGGGCCTCCAGGAGCATGGGAACCAGCACGGTGGCGTCCCCTATCAACCCGAGATCGGCGATTCTGAAAATCGGCGCATGGGGATCCCGATTGATGGCGATAACGGTCTCGGCACCCTGGATTCCCGTAGTATATTGAAGAGCCCCCGAAGTCCCGATCGAAATCACCAGTTTGGCCTTCACGGTTTTACCCGTTTGCCCCAAGAGTCTCTCCTCTTCCGCCCATCCTGCCAGGATGGCAGGCCGGGTGGCCCCCACCTCGCCTTCCAAGAGTTCCGCCAATTCGAAAAGCATGTCGAATGATCTCTTAGAACCCAGTCCCCTGCCTCCTGCGATCACCACGGGAGCGTCTTCGACGTTCACATTTCGGGTCCGCTGTCTTCGACTCCTCACGACCCTCACCCGCGGGTCCGGCAACGGACCCACATCCGGATAGACAATCCGCCCTACCGCTTCCGCATTGTGGGGAAGTTCCCGAAACACGCCGGGATGAACCGTCGCCATCTGCGGTCTGTGGTTCGGTGTAACCACGTCCGCAAGCAAGTCGCCCCCAAAAGCGGGGGTTGTTTGGATCAGAAGACACGATTCCGGATCCATCTCCAATTCCACGCAGTCGGCGCTGAGTCCCGTACGGAGGCGTTTTGCGAGTCTCGGGAAGAACTCGCGGCCGAACGATGTGGCCCCTGCCAGGAGGATCTCCGGCTTGAAGGCCTCCACCCAACGGCTCAGCACGGTAGCATAGGTTTCCACGTCATATTCTTTCAGCTCCGGATGTTCCGCCGCCATCACCACATCTGCGCCGTGTGCCACATATTCCATGGCAAACTGATGGATTTGTTCTCCCAGCAGGATTACGGTGATTTTCGTATCCAGCTTTCCAGCCAGTTCCTTGCCTTTCGCGATGAGCTGCAGTGTCACCCGATTCTGAAAATAATTTCGGTAATCGCCAAAAACCCAGACACCGCCAATCGGTTTACTCGTTTCCATCCTGTTCATCCAGAATGCTCAAAGCTTCCAGTTTACGCAGCAGGCGATCGAGAAGGGCTTGCGGATCACCATCGACCAGTTCTCCCTGCCTCTTGGGAGTCGGCGGGTGCAGTCTGGACACCCGGTTGGCAGATCCCATGAGCCCCACCTCGTCGGCGTTCAGACCGAGATCTTCCAACCCCCATCGCATGATCTCGCTTTTTGAAAAAGCCCTTTCAAGCGATGCCAGAGGCAAATCCCTTACAATGCAAAGAGCGTGGGTCACCGTCAAAAGGGCCGGCATGGTGACTCTCGCGGTTTCAAGGAACCCGTCGCTTAGCCTTTTCACAACAAGGGAATCCCCATCCATATGAATTTCGTTTACACCGCACACCTGCGGTAGATCCAACTCCTCGGCAATTTGAGGACCCACATGTCCCGTGTCACTGTCAATGGTATGCATGCCGCACAGGATCAGGTCGGGAAGAGGATCGATTTTCGATATGGCCCTCGCAAGCACATGGGAAGTGGCCAGGGTGTCCGCTCCCGCAAACAAGGGATCCGATAACAAAATCGCTTGGTCTGCTCCGAGAGCCAGGCCCTCACGCAAGGCCTGTTCGCTCTGCGGAGGTCCCATGGTGATCACGACAACCCGGCCTCCTTCCTTGTCTCGCAACCCAAAGGCTGCTTCCAGGGCTACACAGTCCAGAGGATTGATGATGCTTTCCACCCCTTCCCGGATGATGGTCATCCTCTGCCTGTCCATCCGGATGCTCGGTACATCCGGAACCTGCTTGATGCAAACGACGATGTCCATGGCCTTGATTGGAACCGGTTCGTACAAAAAAGTTCTTCATGTTTCGGGGTACGCCTGCCTGTTGTCTACTGCCTCATGAGACTCCTCGAAATAATCATCCGTTGAATCTCGGAGGTGCCCTCATAAATCTCACAGACCTTGGCATCCCTGTAAAACCGCTCGATTGGATAGGCCTTCGTATATCCATATCCACCATGGATCTGCAAGCCCATTCTTGCGGCATCTACAGCCAGCTCACTGGCAAAGAGTTTTGCCATGGCGGACTCTTTTACATGATCGACGCACTGATCCTTCAGAAAGGAGGCTCGATACACCAGAAGTCTGGCCGCTTCCACACGGGTCCCCATATCGGCAAGGAAAGCCTGGATCGCGCCGAACTCACAAATGGGCCTTCCGAACTGATGTCGTTCTTTCGCATACTTGAGCGAGGTATCCAAAGAAGCCTGGGCAATGCCCAGGGATTGGGCTGCGATACCCAGGCGGCCTCCACTGAGGGTTGACAGGGCAATCTTGAGCCCCTCTCCCTCCTCCCCCAGCAGGTTGTCCAGCGGCACACGGCAGTCGTGGAAAGAGATGGGGCAGATTGGATTCCCCCGCATACCCATCAGCTCCTCCGGCGGTCCTTTCTCCAGCCCATCCCTTTCCGATTCCGCTACGAACACGTTGAATCTCTTAGAATTCCCAGCACCTGGAGTGACGGCAAATACGAGATTGATTCCCGAGATGCCCCCGTTCGTCACAAAGATCTTGTTGCCATTTAAAACGAACTCATCACCGTCTCGGACCCCAGTGGTTTCGAGGGATGAGGCGTCCGAGCCCGCATTGGGTTCCGTCAGGCAGAAAGTGCCGATTTTCTCCCCTGACGCCAGCGGATACAGGAAACGCTCCTTATGGCATTCATTGCCGAAGCGATAGATGGGGTAAGCTGAGACGCTGTTATGGACGGAAAGGCAAAGCCCCACGGCAGCATTGACCCGTGAAATCTCCTCGATCACCATGGCACAGCTCACGCTGTCCAACCCGGCCCCACCATATTCCGAGGGGATTTCCAGTCCAAAGTACTGGAGCCTGGACATTTGCCTGGCAATCTCCCAGGGAAATTTTCCTGTCCTTTCCATTTCCGCGGTCACGGGAGCAAGCTTATCCTCGGCGAATTTTCGAACACTTCGCCTGATGACCGATTGTTTCATGGTGGGCTCTAAATTCATGCACTCATTCCAGCCCTTTTCTCTTCCAAATCACCCGAATCTCACTGATCCGGGTATCGGGGTACTGCCCTTCTTCGTCCTTTTCCAGGTACTTGACCATATCCCAGAGGGCGTTCACTGCAATGGAAGCTCCCACAAGCGCCTCCATCTCAACGCCTGTCCGTGCCTGAGCGCTGACCAAACATCTGGCCTCAATCCACCTTTCTGAAATCTGGAAGGTTACGCTCACGCTATCCAGAGGGATCTGGTGGCAGTGGGGAATGAGAATGTGGGTTTGCTTGGCCGCATTCATGGCCGCAATCTCAGCAACCACAAGGGGATCCCCCTTTTGGATTCGGCCCTCATGAATCATTCGGATCGTATGGGGAGAAAGAATGATCCTTGCCGCAGCCTCTGCCTGGCGCTTGACCACAGGCTTTTCGCCAACATTCACCATGCCCACTGCTAGCCCTCCCCGCCATCGTCGATCTCCCGCTTTTCGCTCGCCTCCCTCTTGATCCGATCCACCGCGGCGATGAGGGCTGGAAAAACGTGTTCTCGGGTGTCTCCTCCCACCATAACGGCCATGATTTCATCTCCTACCAGCAGGCGGCCTTCAGATATTTCAATCAAAACATGAAAAATACCAGGCATATTCCTGATATCCCTAATAATTTGCTCAATCATGTCTCTCTTAAACCTAATCTCGATGCCGCGGACTCGCTTGCCGGTGAGAGAGAATTCCCGCACAACCCCCAAGTGGCTGGCGATCATGCCCATTTTGGAATAATTGGAGTCTTTTTTGAGCGTTTGGATCATTCCGTTCAAATCCATGATCAGCCCCCGTGTGAGAAGTTTACTCCTCGCGATCCATGTCTTTGTCCAGGTTAAAGAGTTTTCTTGTGACGTCGAGATAGTTGTCCAGGGTGGGCCTTTCAGCTCTGTTTTTCAGGAACAGAATGGGATCATTGAGCACCTTCTCTGCGATGGATCTTGTGAGCGTCCTAATGGCCTCCACCTGGGAGGGGGAAAGGTCTCCCAGAGCCGAGCTGCTTTTCCTGATTTCCATTTCAATGATAGACTCAGCTTTTTGTTGCAACGAAACGATCGTGGGCACCACGGCGAGAGTTTTGAGCCATTTTTCATATTTCACCACTTCCTCTTCCACGATTCGCTTCGCCTTGAGGGCTTCCTGCTGTCGCTGGGCCATATTGAATTGGATCACCCCTTTGAGATCATCAATATCATAGACATAGACGTTGTCCAGATTATTCACCTCGGGCTGAACATCTCTGGGTACGGCGATATCGATGAAGAAAAGGGGGCGATTGCGTCTCTTGCGGAGTAAACCCCTTACAAGCTCATAGGGAATGATGTACTCGGGAGAAGCGGTGGATGTCACAACGATGTCCACCTCCAGGAGTTCCGCGAAGATTTCCGCCATGGAGATCGGCCGCGCCCTGAAAACTTCCGCCAGTTCCACGGCCCGTTCAAAGGTCCGGTTGGCCACCACCATGGAGCTCACACCCTGTCTTATGAGGTGCCTGGCAGCCAGTTCCGCCATCTCGCCCGCCCCGATCAGAAGGACTTTTTTCCCTTTCAGTTCATGGAATATCTTCTTGGCAAGTTCCACCGCTGCATAGCTTATGGAAACAGCCGCTTCACAAATCTCTGTTTCGGTCTTCACCCTTTTGGCCACATGAAAAGCCCGGTGCATCAGGCGATTCAAGATAACTCCCGATGTTTTCTCTCGAGTGGCCTGGGCGTAGGCAACCTTTATCTGTCCCAGAATCTGCGGTTCTCCCACCACCATGGAGTCGAGGCTCGAAGCCACACAGAACACATGCCGAACCGCGTCAAGGTCCACGAACGTATACAGACACGAACTGAAATGGTGTTCGGCCAGATCACCCAGCCTGGACATCATGCCAATGATCGATGCCCTCGCCTTATCGATGGAGTCTGTGGTAACCACGGTTTCCACGCGGTTGCAAGTGGACAGGAACATGCTTTCCCGGATGCAATCAAGGCTCCGCATGTAAGAAAGGGCCTTGTGGGCGTTATCGGCATCCGTGGCAAGGCACTCCCTCAACTCCACCGGTGCGCTCAGATGGTTCATGCCGATGTTCAAAATCCTGGTCATAATTTTTCTCGAGCTCCCAGGCTGCTGAAACTATGGTATCCACCAAGCCAGAGGCTCACGCCCACGAAGGTGAAAATGAGAACACAGAAACAGATGATGGACATAATGGCGGCCCTGCGGCCTCGCCAACCCACGGCAAGTCTTTCGTGCAAGAGTGCCGCATAGAAGAGCCAGGTAATCAGTGACCAAACCTCCTTGGGATCCCATTGCCAGTACGTGCCCAGCGCATATTGGGCATAGATGGAGCCGGTAATCATGCCGATCGTGAGGAAAGGGAAACCGTACATCAGGGAATAGGAATTGATTCCGTCCAGCGTTGCCAGGGATGGCAAGCGCGAATAGAACGATCCCAGTCTTTTCCGTTTGATCTGATGCTCCTGAAGCAAATACATGATGGCTGCCAGAAAGGCGATGGCAAACAGGCCGTTGCCGATAAAGATGGTTCCCACGTGCAAAGTGAGCCAGAGGTTTTTAAATATTGGTTTTACCGGTCCCTCCGTCCACGGCATGGTGGAGGAAAGGATCATGAGAAAAGAGGCAAAGGGCGCGACAAAGGACCCAAGGACCATGAGCCTGAACTTGATCTGGAAGATCAAGTACACAAAGATGATGCTCCACGAGAAAAAAGACAGGGCCGATTTGAGGTCAAGGACCGGAGCCGTCCCCATGGCATAATAACCATGGGCGAGGAAAATCGTGTGAAAAACAAATCCCGTGACGAGGATCCAATAGGAGTATCGAAACAGGCGCTTATTCTGCCTTACGATGAAAACGATGAATCCAGCCGTTGCGAGCAACTCAAAAAAGAGAGCGAGATTGAACCATAGAAAATTCATTGTTCTCCTCGGTTATGCCAAAGGGGGTCCAGCGTGTCCTCCAATGTCAGATCCCGCGGCAGCAGGTGCCTCAAAATGGATTCAACCTCTTCCCGGTTGTTCTCCGCCAAGGCCTCCAGGATACCAGATTGGACCAGTTCATGGAAAAGGCGACTGTTCTCAGCCTGGGAGAGCCCCGCCGAAAGGATTTTCTTCCGCAAAGCTCCCATCAAAGCCAAAAAGGCTTCGTATTCACGGCCAAATTGTATTTCCAACTCCTTTCTGATCTTCTTCGCCAGGGCCGGGCTTTTTCCCGAAGTGGAGATGGCAATCAAAAGATCCCCCCTTCTCACAATGGACGGAACAATGAAGTTGCAGTCGGAGGGCTGATCCACCGCATTCATCAGAAGCCCCTTTTTTCCGGCAACCTCACTGACCCTGTGGTTCAATTGCTCATCATCGGTGGCCGCGATCACCAGGAATGCATCCGCCAGATGTCCTTCGTGAAAATCAGGCCCCAGGAACCGGATTCGTCCGTCATTTACCAGCACCTCAAGTTCGGGGGTCAACTCCCTGCTGACAATATGCACCTCAGCCCCATGGTCCAAAAGGGTTTCGATTTTCCTCTGGGCCACCTTCCCACCCCCCACCACCAGGGCGATTTTTCCTTCCAGATCCAAAAAAACAGGGTAATACGGCATGGCTTTCAAAGCACTGCCTCTCAAGTGGGCGTCTTTTTGTTGTGAAGGAAGCCGTTCATTGAAGAGGCCGGCAGCGTCCAAGGTCTGCAAATACAGCAAGCTTGGGGACTTTGTCGGTTGTTCGCTTTTGCCCGCAGGCCCGCTCACCCGACCAACCGTCAAATATACCGATCCGCTACCTGGGTCATGAATTTCTCTACCCCTTCGGTTCCTTCCTTCTCTGTGATCTCCTCCACAAGGTGTCTGATTTTACGATAGGTAGCTGGATCCCGTTCGAGGTCATCGGTGGATCTGTAGGCACCTCCTCGCCGGCCCACCCTGTAAATCAACCTTTCCTCATCGGGAAGCTCCTGGTACTTGCGGATGACATCCAACATTTTTTCCTTGTCTTCCGGGAGCTTGCCGGAGACCTCTTCGAGGAGGTTCATGATGTGGTCGCTTGTAACCGTGCTGGTGATGCCTTCAAGCGTTTCAATGAAGACCTTGATCTCTTCAGCCAGCATGTCATCGGTTTGCAAGGTAAAGGTCCCGTCCCTGAGTTTTTCATAGAGGGGGACCCTGTTCGGCACCCTCAAACTGCGAAGACGAATGAAGTGAGGATTAATCCGATTGAGCACCCTGGCGGTCTCCACGGCATGTTCCCGCCACATCTCCTGCCCTCCCAAACCGGGCATCACGTACTCGGACAGCTCTATGCCGGACCCCATCACCTTCTGGCCCGCCTCAATGTGCTGGGCTGCGCTCACTCCTTTTTTTATGAGCTTCAGCAGCGGGTCGTAGCCTGTCTCCAATCCGATATGAATCCTGTCGAGGCCTGCTTCCCGAAGGGATCGCAAGGATTCCAGGGATTTTCGAACCACGGTCCGTGATCGGGCATAGGTGGTCAAACGGGTGATCTCCGGGAATTTCTCCCTTAAGAATCTGAGCACCTCCACCAGGTCCTCCGTTTTCATGACCAGGTTGTCCGCGTCCTGGAGGAAGCAGGCGCCGGTTCCATAGAAAAGCCATACGGCGATGCTGCGGTAGCTTTCGCTGTAACCGCCAAACCGAAAAATATGGCTGATGACCTGATTATTGACTGCTCCGCTGTACCCGAGTCTCCAGGAGAGCGCTTTGATGTCATCCGCGATGTCCCTGGCTTTCCGGATATCCTGCTTGATCTCGTCCACGGTCCTCAGGGAGAATTTGGTCCCCTTGTAGACCGGGCAGAAAAGGCATTGGTTCCAGGGACAATTTCTCGTCACCCTCAGAAGGAGACTCCGAGCCTCGCTGGGCGGCCGAATGGGCCCCTGTTCAAAGCTCAGTCCTGTTTCGTTCATCCTTAACCCTCTCGAAGACCATCCTTATGAAATTTAATCACCTATCGCAAAAAATCGAAAATATATCAACAGGCTTATTCGTCGCCATCTCATGGCAAGGTCCCGACTCATCATGGCACTACCTGCATGAAATCGTTCACCAGTTCAGCGTTCAAGGTTGGAGATAGAAGGCGAAAGGAAGTCAGGAACAATTCGGGCGAACTCCCGTTTCTACACTTACATGGGTGGAGATCAGCCTGTTTTCCCAACCAGGCCTTCCCGATTTTGGTGTAGTGGCTATCCCCGCTCCCATTTTTTCACCGAAAGCGATATTTCCTTTGCCATCGAGAAACCGATCCGATATATAGAGGCGTGTTCTGCCAGTGGTCCCACTCGAGGCCATTGCTGGCGAAAGTTCACGACTATAATGGTTGATGGTTCACGGGATTCAAAAATTAGAAAGAGTGAGCGAAATGCCCGATCCTGCTTGTAGCGAATGTTTGACAATAGGTAAAATCGGAAAACCGAGGCGAAGTGATTCCTATCTGATGGAGGACCTGGAAGAGGCTCTCCGGTTGGAAATCAAAACAGATCCTGAAGCCGTCAGGAAACAAGCGCGCTGGTGCGGTGTGAAACCCGGCATGCGCATTCTTGATGCGGGATGCGGACCAGGAAAGACCACCTCGATTTTGCACGAAATGATCCAGCCGGGCGGCAGGATTCTTGGAGTGGATTACTCCGAGGAAAGGATTAACTACGCAAAAGAGCATTACGGTCCCGAAGAAAGTATTGATTTTCAATTACATGATCTTCGAGACCCTTTGGAAGGATTTGGGCTTTTTGATTTGATCTGGGTTCGCTTTGTATTGGAGTACAACCGCGATGAAAGCAGAGAGATCGTCAAAAACTTGACCGAGGCACTCAAGCCAGGCGGCGTGCTCTGTTTGCTGGACCTGGACCACAACTGTCTGAGTCACTATGAGCTGCCCGAGCATATGGAAGGAACCCTCTTCGAGGTCATGGCCAGGCTGGAGCACGAATATGACTTCGATCCATACGCCGGGCGAAAACTCTATGTCTATCTCTATGATCTGGGTTATCAAGAAATTACGTTAGACCTTTTGGCACATCACCTGATCTATGGACGATTGAGGGAGGAGGATCTCTTCAATTGGACCAAAAAGGTGAAAGTGGTTCCCAAAAACACGAGACAGCTATTTGATGGATACCCGGGAGGTTACGATGCTTTCTTCAAAGATTTTCTCAGGTTTTTTAATAATCCCAGGAGGTTCACCTACACCCCTTTAATCCTCTGCAAAGGCGTCAAGCCCAATTCGCTCCACAGGGACGAGGGGTGAGACGGCTGAGCTTCTCAGCCAAGACCATACCCTCTGCGCCAGGACGGTTTGCTCTCACTCAGCACCTTGCGGATTGTTTTTGCAAGTTCGGGAGCTATTAGCGGTTTCATGGCGAACTCTCGAATGCCGATGGCCTTCGCTTTTTCATCTGAAATTCGTTCACTAAATCCGGTGCATAGTATGATTGGGATATCCTGACGAATCTTTAGCAATTCCTGGGCGAGCTTTTCGCCTGTCATGTTAGGCATGGTCATGTCCGTGATCACGAGATTAAATCGATCAGGTTGGGCCCTGAACAACTTGAGTGCCTCGATGCTGCTCGTTCTTCCCACCACTTCATATCCGAGATGTTCGAGCAGATCCACTCCGATCTCGACCAGAGGATGCTCATCATCAACGAAAAGGATTCGTTCTCGGCCCATCGGAAGCGGCTCAATCTCTACCACCTCCTGAACTTGCGCTGCCTCCTCAATCTCCGGAAAATAGACATCGAAAGCTGTTCCCTTTCCAACTTCGCTTTGCACTCTGACGGTGCCGCCATAGTTCTTCACGATGCCATGGACAACAGCCAGACCCAGGCCGGTCCCCTCCCCTTTTTCTTTGGTGGTAAAATAGGGGTCAAAAATCCGGTTTAATACCTCCGGGGGCATCCCGTGACCCGTATCGCTGACGGTCAATTTTAGATAAGGCCCGGTGTACATATCTTTCTCCAGGACATCATCCCAACCGTTCAATTGAACTCTCTTGAGGCGTACTTCCAGGGTCCCTCCATTTTCCTGCATGGCATGATGGGCATTCGTACACAGATTCATCACGATCTGATGGATCTGGGTGGGATCTGCCATGACGGTCCCTGTGTGAGGCTCGATATCCTGGCGAATCTCGATCGTGGCCGGCAAAGTCGCCTTGAGCAGCTTGATCGCCTCCTTTACAATATACGTGATGTAAATGGGTTTTTGCTCCTGTCGACTTTGACGGGTGAACGCAAGGATTTGCTGGACCAGATCCTTGGCTCGACTGCTGGCCTTGAGCACCTCTTTCAAGCGGTGTCTACCTTTTGTCCCATCCGGAATTTCAAGATTGGCCAACTCCGTATAACCCATGATGGCTGCAAGGATATTGTTGAAGTCATGGGCGATCCCTCCGGCGAGCGTCCCTATAGCCTCCAGTTTCTGTGACTGGCGAAGCCGGTCTTCCAACTCTCTCTTTTCTTCCTCTCTACGCTTGAGCTCTGTAATGTCGTTCCCGATGCAGAGGATTTCTTTGAGCTCCCCATCATCTCCGAATATGGGCCTGTAAGTCCAAGCAATCCAGACCCTCTCCCCGTTCCTGAGGATATTTTCGCTCTCACGCACACGCTGTCGATCCGGATGTTCCCTTAATGATCTCATAAGCTTATCAAGACGGCGTTCTATCAAATCCGAACGTGGCAGAATCGTTCCGGCAACCGTTTTCCCTATGATTTCATCCTCGGAGTAGCCAAAAAATTTCTGGGCGAATTCGTTGAAGAACCGGATCCTCCCCGAGGTGTCCACTCTCAAGATAATGCTGTTGGCATTTTCCACGAGTTCGCGATATTTCTTCTCGCTTTCCTGAAGCTTCTGGAAAGACATGGCGTTTGCTATGCTTACAGCCGTTTGTGATGCAACGCCCATCAAGAGGCTTATGTCGCTCTGGGTCAGAGGCCTTTTCGACCTGATATTATCAACAGCCAATACGCCCAAGGATTCTTTTTCATAGACAATGGGAACGCAGATGAGCGATTTGACACCCATCCGCTTGATCAGTTCCTGGCTCCTCTTCGAGAATTTTTCTTCAATCTCAACTATATCGTCTAGTAAAAAAGGTTTTTGTTCTTTGAATGCAACGACAAAAACACCTTTCGACTCGGGATTGTCCAAATGCAATTCTGTATCTTTGATTATTCCCTGTTGCTCAGAATTGTATCCATATCCAGTTATATAGAATAAACGTGTTTTTTCTCTGTTTGAAAGCATAATCATACCGCGATCAAAATCTGTATGTTTTTTCATTATATTAATAACAGTGTTCGTTATTTTTTCAACATCTAGTACCATAGAGGTCTCTTGACCAACTTCTTTGATAAGAAGTGCATTATTATAACGAATATTTATTTCGTTTAAAAGTTCTTCTGCAACGTTTCCCTGCTCTTGTATATTTTTAATAAGTTCTTTTTTTTCTATGTTTCTACATATCGAAGTGATAATTAGCATAATTATTGAAAATAAAAAAATAATATAAATAGCAATGTTTACAGATATATTTACATAAACTGCAAAAGATGAAATTATTGCGATTAAAAAAGAATAATTGATTATGTGTTTCGATATCAGAAATGGGGTTTTTTCCCATGTGACAAAATAACGACACACAAGTCCACCATGATGAATGCATTCCGTATGTTCTATTTCTGCAAATTTATTGGTAAAAACTTTGGCAATGGCTTCGAGATAACCTAATCGGTTGTCGCACTGATATGGTTTTTCTTTGACGTCAGGCCTGTAGCTGACCGTTACCTCAATCTTATGACTCGAAACTCGTCTGGTCTTGATTGTAACGCTTCTGCTTAAGCTAGAACCGAATTTCTCCACCACCCAGTAAGCGGATGCGGGAGACATGAGTCCAATCGCATATTGCTTTAGGGTACCGGATGCTTGAGACAACGGCGCGAATCGGCCCACTTTTCTTGAAATGTCTGGGTCGCCTGTCTGTTCAGTAAGAACTTGGTGGAATCGATCAACCTGGCGCTGGCTGAACCAGTGGCCCTGGTCCTCCAATTCGTACCTCGTTATTTTCGCATAATCAAGGAGGTGATCGATATTTATCTCAGGATGGAATTCCTTAAGGTATTCAACATAATTCTTTATAAGCCTACTATTGTAGAGTGGGTCATTAATTCTGCTTGGAAAACCATCCGACATATTCATTGGGTATATCCGTGCTCTTATTATCGAGGTGTGGGACAAGATTATTATATTGATGATTTTTCTTTACTGTCAATCATTATCGGTAAATGCGGTCGCTCAGCCCCCGGAAAGTTAGAAAAGAGGATTTCATAGAGATAGGTAAGATTTCGGAATCACAAAGTATGTGGACGATAGCGCGTCCGTCTGTGCAAGACGCGCAAGGCGAGGGCTTCTGTCCCGCTCTCTCCGCAGAAGGCGGCTGCGGTTCACATACTTAGGGTGTTGCTACGTATACCGTCGCCATTAGTCCCGATTCTGTTGCACCCAGCATTGATGGGCCTACTTTGGTTATCCCAGTAGTCCTGCTCATCCTGATCTTTTGGCGTTGACATTGTCTTCTCCAGGGGGTCGGGAGGAAAAAACCTGGGGCAGTTGGGCTTGGCACATCGTATCTTTTGGTCCATGATTTTTTCCTTCTTTCAAAAAAAATCATGACCTTATTCCCAAGACCTCCGTTAAGGGAAGAACAACAAAGGGAGCAAAAAAAGATCATTTTTGAAAAACTTCACGAAAACAAGGCAAGAATATCCAAGCAGGTATTTTCTGGCCTTCCGACTATGGGGACTCTTTCACGGTGGAAAACCTGGGACTTTTTCACCTGCGCTAATATCAAAAGACTCATTTCCGCTTACAGAAATGGTGTGATCAGTGGATTATTCCGCTTATAAGTTCAAAGAATGAATGTGGGACAACAGAGGCAATAGATCGCGCAAAACGTGTGCCCGCAGCACTGAAAATTAATCTTGGTATTTTTCGACCAAATTTTGTGTTACATCGTAAGTAACTAGCGGCTAAGACGAGAAAAGTTTCGTAGTTTCTCTGGTATCTTATCTTGCCCTTTGTGTAGAATCGAAATGTTTGCTCGCTGTATGGCTCAATGATCCCATCGTTGAGTGCCCTTGCGTAAATTGGCGTTCCCGGGAAAAAAGCGAGATGAAATAAATTAAGCCCCGTACTAGGAGGTAGCCCAACTATGTATTGGTATGTTTTTATAATATCATCTCTCGACTCATAGGGATTATCGATGATGAAATCAAGCAAAATACGTAATTTACGACTATAAGTATAATCACTAATTTGATCTATGACTTCTTTTGTCTTTGATATTTTAACTTTTCGATTATATATATTTTCAATAACGTTTTGACTTCCAGATTGTATTCCCATCTGAACGAGCTTTAAACCAGAATCCAAAAGCAATTCTAGCTTTTGTTTCGAAAATGTGTTTGCACTGATGGCTATACCAAAAGGAAGGCCTATCCTTCTTTTATACTTTTTTGCAAAGTCTTCTAATATATTTATAGGTCTAGTAAAAAAATCATCATCTGCAAAACCTATGATAGAAAAGAAATCGAGCTGGCGAAGTGTATATTCAAGTTCATTAATAACACGATCTACGCTGTAATATCTTATAGAATTATGTCCAAACATTTTAACGTAGCGGCAATTATTGCAATATGAACAATTATGCGGGCATCCTCTTGATGTCACATAGTAAAGAATTGGATTTTTAAAAGGATAATGTGCATGTCTTTCTATCAGTCTTTCCTTTGTCATTTGTAAAAGACCATTATCAAGAAGGAATTGTTGGTCTAAATCATAATCATAGTAAGGAAGTGTATCCAAGGCTGAAAAAGGCGGTAAGACTTGATTGATAATGATTGAGCCTTCCACGCGAAATCCCATATTTGGAGTATCAAGGTATTGCGTTCCAGTCTCCACTTTGTTTACAAAATCGACAATGGCCTGATCGCCTTCGGCAAAGCATACGCCATCGGCGTGACGAAGAGCGAGTTCGGGGACTGAAATACAATGGGGACCTCCCCAGATCACTTTTATATCTCGCCGGGTCTTGTGAACGAACTCCGTCACCTGCACCGCCCGGATTGCATAGGTGCTGTAAACAGCAACCATCACCAAATCGCTTTCTCTCAGAATTTCCCCCAAAGGCTCAAGTTCGCGGGACTCATACGCAAGAGGACTTTGCCTAGCCAGAAAAACAGTTCTTACTTGGTGACCGGCCCTCTTGAGTAACGCTGAAATAAGCCGAGATCCGTCTGACGACAATCTTCCACAAACGTTGATAATGGTTATTCTCATACAGGTTTAACGCTTTTCGGACAAAAATCTTGCCTCTTTGCATGGCATATCATGTCAAATGTGAGAAACTTGGAACCTTGAACCCATCCGGAAGCTTTATGCCCGGCCTTAATCTATCGAAAGGTTTTCTAAGCGATCTGCCAGTAGGTACGGATGTTATAATCTGGTTTCCTGCATATTTTCGCGCGCGATTATAGTGTGGTCGGTGCGGAGAGTCAATGTTCAAGTGGTGTCTTTAAACCTTATGACAGATCGGTGGGATGAGACGGATTAGGCATACCCCAGTCGAAATTTCTTTCGCATATACTCCATGAATTCGCTGCCATAGCGCACATTCAGGACCCATCCATGGTACCTTTTCTCATAAGGGATCTTTTGGAGCTGAACGTACTCAAAGGGGTGAAGGAGAAGAGGTACTTTTTCCACGCTATAACTGGGAGTAAGCTGGGCCAGAGCGGTCGACAAAACCTCCCATGGGAGAGTCTCAGGATCGATTACAAAAACGGTGATTCCGTTAAGAAGCTCGGCGAGATTGAGACCGAGATCAGATTGGTTCATGACCAGGACCGCATGGAGTTCGCTCCCGAAGGATAATGCGTAAGCTTTTCGCTTCCGCGTAAGGCCGAGCCGACGATACAAGCCTTCCAGATCTTCGCTAGTCCCGTCCTGATCCAGGTCCATTGCCTCCAGCAGGAGCCCTCCGGACCGATGCTCGTACGATTGATTCAGTTCCCACAAATCCGATGCGGAGCACTCCCTCAGTATCCATCCATCGGGAAGCTGGCTCGCTGAAAATTCGCTCTTAAAAGGCAGATACGCAAAAAGATCCATGGAACAGCCGCGCATGTCTTCGAGCGACCTCGTAAACCCGCCGAACACGTAATTGGGAAATTTGTTTTCCGGCCGAAAATAGCTCATGACATAATCGATCTTGGCAGAGGGATAACGATGCATGTCGTTCAAATAATGCATGATTTGCTTCAGTAAAATAAACCCGGGCCGTTTCCCGTTCATGGCCCTGGCCGCATGGTGGTGAATCAACCAAGTTCGCTCAAAGGCCCTGACCATTGAGATATGTCCGTAAATGCAGCCGTTTTGCTGATACGTGAAATGTTTGGCGATCTCCGAGCTTTCCTGGTAAAGCCTTGTGTACGTTTCTTTGAAATTTTCCCGGTAGGAATGGATGAGGCCATACTTCTTCGGGTAGATGAAACCCGAATCAAAGAAAAACTCCCACAGAGCGTCTATATTCACTTCATTTGAGACATGAGCATGAGGGTCGAGAGCATTGGCGAGAATTCCTGTGAGCCGGCTGTAAGCTTCAAGGTCCATGTCCAGAAAGCCGATACCGAATCGGACAGCGTTCCGGCTCTCTTCGGACCGGTAAATCACCTGGGCCTCACACTGAATTTTCAAGACACCGGCAAAATCAATGCAAAGCCTAGGAATCACCATGCCCGGGACGAGAACGCCCTTATCCGATTCCTCAAAAACGGAAAGCCCAGCGGTAGAGATATCGAAGACTTCAAGCTGGAACTTCTTTTTCAAGAGGGGGTGTTCGAACAATACTGTAGGTGAGGGCACCAGCTTCAAGCGGGGGTTACGCGTCTTATTTTTGTCGAACCGTGTAACCTTCTGCGCAGTCGGCGCAAGAATGATTTCTCTTTCATGGGGCTTACCCTGCTTGCGGAGGCATCGACAAACACCGGAAAAGAAGATCTTTCCCTCTTCTCTTAAATGAACGGTAGCCGTCTCATCTGAATTGAACCAGTGAAAAGACCGGGATGAGTTGGACTTTATGCGAATACGGAAGCCGAAAGGGTTGAAATCCAGCAATTCGCCCAGCGCCACAAAAGCCCCCTGGAGCAATTCGGCGGATATACCGCTGGAGGGATAACGCCTGCACCGGCGACGACTCACAGAGTAACTGTTTTCGGGCAACTGGATCTCAAGGATTTCATTGTTCATCTCCTGCACTGAAGCGGGGACCAGCACCATGGATTGCCCATCATCAATGAGGAGATGAAGGAACCGGTAATGTTTCATCTGAATGCCCGAAAATCTCTCATTCGACCATCGGCATCTCAGACTTTGGCCAATGCAGGGTTCAGGATAGGCACGTAAGAGGACGCTTTTTCCATACTTGAAATGATGAAGATGAACGAGAACATATCCACCCATGAAGTGGATATGATTGATCATATTCGTGAGGGCTTCCCGATCCAGCGTTTTGGACTGTCCCGGCGCCTCCGCCAAATCTTTGTGGTCGAATAGATAGGGTGGAAGCCAGGATTGCTCTTCTGAGACTCGCCCTGGGGGCTCCATTTCAGTTTCTCCTTTCCCCCTGAAATGCGGACTCGGATTCAGTTGAGTTCACCGATCTCTAACCTGGCCTGATTCGGTGGCTCCTAAATCATCCCTGAAACTTGCGGGAGGTCTAGAGTTTCTGAATTACGGTCTTTTCTTACGTCTCAAAGATCCGCTGCAAAAAACGTCTCGGCCTGAAGGCAAGATGACAATCCAATACCCTTTGGCAAAAAGAGAAAATTGAGATCGTCTCCATATGAAGGCTTTCAAAAACGCCCACTCATGCTTCTACAAGAGTTCACCGCGAGCGTAAGCTCGCATACTCTCTCGGGTTCTACAACCGCTCATGTTGGAGATTCTTGGATAGACAACCCCGTGAACGATATTTCTATAACAGAGTTCAATGGGAAAGGAAAGTTTATTTTTTGTTTTTTTGCCAAAATTTTTTACAACGCGACGGAGTGCAAAGAATCCTTTGATTAGGCCGCTTTGGCCGCTACGTTTGAATCCTTTTGATTCCTCCTCCGTTTCTAAAGGTTGCCATTCATTTTGCGCTTTTATTCACTTTTGTCTGAAATCGATATTTCTTTGCACACCTATGAAAGTGTTTTCTTAGGAAGGAGCCTCTTAACTTCCCTCTAAAAAGGGAGATCGAGGGGGATTTTAAGAACCTTCATGAAATCCCCCCTGCCCCCCTTTAAATAAAGGGGGGGTTGGATCATCCTCGGGGAACCAATGAAACCTGATTTTTCACTTTCAGATGCCAAGTTGATAAATCAAACACCTATTTATCAAAAATTCTGAATTTGGTTTTATCTCGGACAGTGATCGCTCTTATTCCAAATGCATGAATTCACAAATAAGCCCTGAACAACCCTCGTCTGTAGGACGAGGGGTTCGAAAATCGGTTGATCAAAATCATCTTTTCTGGATTCCCCGGTCAAGCCGGGGAGTGACACGTCGTTGCGCGGCGACAGAAATTTGCGAGAGATTTCAAACATCCCCGAAAGAGACACTAACGTGCCAGGGTTTCACCCAAGTTTGCCCCTGAGAGCCATGGCGGACGCCACAGCAAGGTGTCCGCAGGGTCATGGGATTTCATCCGGCGAATCGCGCTCTCCCGATTGTGCGTGGCATAGCAGTATGCACAGCCATAAACGCAGGTATCATAGGCTCCGATATCTGTTGACTCGGCGCAGCCACACCCCTTCCGTGTTGGGCGAGTTTTGAAGCGTTCGTCTAAACCGGGGCATAGGCTATCCACCATATCCACGCCAACGCAATGCGCCTTTTGAACCCCTTCCCCGATCAGCTCAGGACAGCAACAGGCATAAAGGGTTATGCCCCGTGACGACGCGATTTCCCGCATATTGGATACCATTTCAATCTGCTCTTCCACCGGCGCTGTACGAAAGCTCACGGAACGGTTTTTCTCGATGCGCCTGAGATTATGAACCGTCTTCCTGTAAAGGCTTGCGAAGGAGAAATAACAGCGGTAGGTGTAACCTTGGAGGTCACGACAAAGGGACCCGAAGCGTCTCAGGTGATACGAGGGGTCCATCTCTGATAAAAGCAGAATGGGATCATACCTCCAGTGAACAAGCTCGGGGGATAAAAACCCGCTCAGGTCTCGAAATGTGCGAACCGCCTCCTGCACCGTGGGCGTATGCGTCTCGATCTCCGCGGGGTAACCCGTGATTGTGAAATGGAAATAAAACCGATAGCCCTCGCGCTGGAGGAATTGGAGATGAGGCAACAAGGGCTTGGGGTTCCGGGTCCAGAAGACAATGGCGGCACATTCTTCAGGTTTTAGAGAGACCCGATATACCTGCTTTGCGAAGGGGTTGATCCATTGGCAAAAGCCGGCCTTTATGCGATTGAGAAACCATTTGCTGTAAAAGGCCGGGATATCCGTCCTCCGGCTGGCACTGATGATCTTCATCAACCACCCCCGATTCCCGATGGCCCTATCCTTTCCAGTGACCCTGGGCTCTGCAAAGTTGGAAAAGTGTCCTTTGCAAAACAAAAGCGCGGATTCATCTTCTTCACTTTCGGTTTTCCCCTTGATCCCCCCGATTCTGATCACTATATTCCAAGCGGCACCAGGCTTGTTAAGCTGAATAGCCCCGGTCCCTCAACGGAAAGGAGTTCGGGGATGACCCCGAAATTCTCCGAGCCCGCGAGTGAAGCTTGATACAGGATCTTCCGTTTCAAAAGATTCTCGCCCACAAGGGAAACCTAAATCGGTCGCTGGAGCGCCTGAGTCAAGGCATCATAGCTCATGAGGCAGCCAGGTGCACCCTGTTTTTTAACCAGGCTGCAGAAGCGGTGACAGGTTATCGTGGGGAGGAAACTGGCGTCTATGTGCGGGAAGGCTGGTGGAAATGAATGAGCGGTCGACCAATAGAATGAGCTTCAAAACAAAACCTTCATCTTAATTTCAAGAAAGGAGAACAACGATGGCTAAAACTGAGCAAAATCTTCGTGAGGCGTTTGCTGGAGAATCCCAGGCGAACCGGAAATATCTGGCTTTCGCGCAACAGGCGGAAAAGGAGGGATACAAGCAGATTGCCAAACTCTTTCGGGCGGCAGCGGAAGCTGAAACGGTGCACGCCCATGCCCACCTCAGGGTGCTCGGAGGCGTGAAGGATACGGCGGAAAACCTGAAACAGGCCATCAGCGGCGAGACCCATGAGTTTAAGACGATGTACCCCGCCATGATCGAGGCTGCCAAAGAGGACGGCCAAAAACAGGCAGAACGGAGTTTCACTTATGCCAATGCCGTCGAAAAGGTCCACGCGGAACTTTACCAGAAGGCTCTGGATCGTTTGGATAAGTTGGAGGAAGTGGATTACTATGTGTGCTCCGTTTGTGGTTACACCTGTGAGAAGGAGCCACCCGATAGTTGCCCTGTGTGCGGTGCCAAAGCAAAGGCTTTCTTTAAGGTAGGCTGAAACTGATCGAACCATTCCGAAAGGAGATTCAAATTGGCAAGACCTGAGGACATGTATCAGTGCCAAACCGTCAATTGCGGCTACATCTATGACCCCGACAGAGGTGACAGGAAAGGGAAAATCCCGAAGGGCACATCGTTTCAAGACCTTCCCGATGATTGGAAATGTCCTATTTGCGGAGCGAGCAGGAAAAATTTTCGACCCCTTGCAGGCCCGGGATCCGTGGCATCGCAGGGAGGCTAGTCGCAACCTGCAGAAATAATGCAGCTAATTTCGGAATCCTTGTCAGTCATTCCGGCGAAGCGGCGGTATGCCGCGTAGCGAAGGTGGAAGCCGCAATCCAGGTCCTGCGGAAAAACGGGATCCCGCCCCGGTTTTCACCGGGGTGCCGCGCCGGGATGGGGGCGTTCGGGGCAATTTCAATTCTTTCCATCAAGAAAAAGATTCCGAACCTGGCGAGGACAAAAGACCGACACCCATTGGCATTTGTGCTTCGGCCCCTCTGGAGGTGCACGAAGAAGTGTTTCTCTTCTTTTCGATGAATTTCAGGGTGCTTTTTCTTCCCAGGGCTTGACACGAAAATAACGGCGACTTATTAGTAGGAATAATTCCTACTAGATTTTACACCGTGTGAAAAGGAGAGATTTGGCCACGGACCATATACAGAGAATGACTCATCAGCGTAGGGTGATACTGGAAGAGGTCAGAATGAGCACATCCCATCCTACTGCCGATGAAATTTATTCGAAAGTCCGAAAAAGGTTGCCTCGGATCAGTCTGGGGACAGTGTATCGGAATCTCGATATTCTTGCTCAATGCGGCCTGATAAGAAAAATTGAACCAGGTCTCCCCCAGATGAGATTTGACGGAAACACGAAAGATCACTTTCATTTGACCTGTGTGCGTTGTGGAAGAATCGAAGATACGCGGGTCGAACCTTCTGATGATTCCTTCAACAGCTTGGAGAAAGCATTGGGGAATCTCACCAAGTACGGAATATTCGGTCACAAACTGGAGTTTTTTGGGCTCTGCTCTCACTGCAGAGAGAAGGGACACAGATACCTGGGAGACGAAGATTAACCGGGCGGTGGCGCACGCTGTTCCCCAGACGGTGTTTTTCTCATTTCTCGGGTGGCGGCGAAGCAAAAGAGTTGTATTTTCCTGAGGCTCATCGATCCTTACTCCGAAAGGAAGCCAAAGGGTCGATCCGGCGACAGACGGTGGGATGCTCTGTGGAGTTCACGGCAGATTTTAGTTGTGACTGCACCTCTCACCTCAGATGGAGGACCCCCGCGAGAAAGGACGGGAGGAGAGAAAAGAGTTCTTAAGATCATGGTATCTCAAATCGATGCTGAGAGCAGGAGGCGGCTTCGTATTCGGCCGCCCAGTTGTTATTTCAGTCGGGTTTGAAAAGTTACGTAGCCATAGCGATGCGTGTCGTGGCTGGAAGCCACTCTCACTGTGCCGTTTAAATTGTCATTCCGGGCTTGACCCGGAATCCAGATCGTCCTCCGGATTCCTGCTACCGGATCAAGTCCGGCATAAGCTTCGCAGGAATGACGGGGTTTGTGACCATGCATGATGGTCTGACCAAAACGAATCGATCAAGCCCCGTTCGAGGGGGGCTTCCTGAGGTCCCCCGCTCCGGGCGAGGAGCCTGAGCCAATTATAGGAGGAATCATGAGTGAGCGTACCGGAATGATTACGATGAGAGGGAACCCGCTTACCCTGGTAGGAAATGAAGTCAAGGAAGGGCAAAGCGCACCCGACTTCGAAGCTCTGGACAACGATCTTTCGCCGGTGAAATTTTCATCTTTCCGAGGGAAAGCCTGTATTCTTTCCTCTGTCCCTTCTCTGGACACTCCGGTGTGCGACATGGAGACCAGGAGATTCAATGAAGAAGCGGGCAAGCTGGGTTCGGATGTGGCTATTTTGACCATCAGCATGGATTTGCCTTTTGCTCAGAAAAGATGGTGCGGTGCAGCAGGTGTGGACAAGGTCAAAACGTTATCGGATCACCGGGATGCGGCCTTTGGGACCGCTTACGGTGTATTGATCAAAGAACTTCGTCTCCTGGCTCGAGCCGTCTTCGTTGTGGATAGAGAGGGCATCATTCGGCATATTCAGATCGTCAAGGAACTGACCGAGGAACCCGACTATAAAGCGGTGCTGGATGCGGTCGGTCAGCTTTTGTGAAATAGGCGTGATCTTCCCTGCGGGGAGATTCATATGGAGTCGAACAAGGACTCCGCGAGGATTTTGAGAACGATTGTTTTTCCAAAACACAGAGCGCAAGGAGGGATTCAAATGGCAGAGAGACTGGAGATCTACAAATGCGAAGTATGTGGAAACATCGTAGAGGTGCTCCACGGAGGAAAAGGGGAGCTTGTCTGCTGCGGCAAGCCGATGAAACTATTTAAGGAGAACACAGTGGACGCCGCGAAGGAAAAACATGTACCCGTTGTGGAGAAAACCGGTGACGGATTCAAAGTGAAGGTGGGGAGCGTCGCCCATCCCATGGAGGAAAAACACTACATTGAATGGATCGAGCTTGTAGCGGACGGGGAGGCTTATCGACACTTTCTGAAACCCGGAGAGGCCCCTGAAGCGACGTTCTGTATTGAAGCCAAGCAGGTCACCGCGCGGGAATACTGCAATCTCCATGGGCTCTGGAAAGGGTAAGAGCCATGCTGAAAGACCAAATCGAAAAGGCTTTGAACAATCAGCTCAACGCCGAGCTTTATTCCGCCTACCTGTACCTGTCCATGTCCGCCTATTTTCAGTCCATGAATCTGGGCGGATTTGCCACGTGGATGCGCGTACAGGCCCAGGAGGAATTGGTGCACGCGATGAAGTTCTATGACTTCATCAACGAGAGAGGGGGCCGGGTAGGCCTCAAAATGGTGGAGGCCCCGCCAACCGGGTGGACATCCCCACTCGCTGCATTCGAGGCTGCTTACCAGCACGAACAAAAGGTCACCGGACTGATTAACGATCTGGTTGAGCTGGCCTTGCAAGAGCATGACCACGCCACCCATATCTTTCTCCAGTGGTTCGTAACGGAACAGGTGGAGGAGGAAGACAACGCCAACGGAGTGGTGCAAAAGCTCAAGCTCATTGGCGATGCAAGCGGAGGGCTTTTCATGCTTGACCGTGAACTTGGGCAACGAACCTTCACCCCGCCCGGCGACCAATCCGCACCGGCAGGATAGCAAAAGAGAGAGGAGCAAGAGCACATGGCAGACTGGAAATGCAAAAAATGCGGTTATACCTTGAAGTCAGAGGCACCACCCGAAAAGTGCCCATCTTGCAAAGAAAAATGTGAATTTGTGGATGTTTCGTGTTATATCCCGGACTGCGGCCAAACAGGCGCGGATTCAAGGCTTGGGTAAGAAGATGCTTTTCCTGAGCTGAAAGAAAGGGGGTCCCCATGTCTAAGCGGAAGTACAAAGTGAGGGCTGAGTGTCCACAGTGTGCGTGCGGAGACGTCACCTTCCTTGGCCCGGAGAAATTGCGTGAAAAGTTCATTGGAAATGAAGAGGAAATAGAGATCCTCTGCCCTCACTGTGGCTCCAAGTTGAAGGGTAAGATTGAAACGGAAGAAGAGAATGCATGAACATCGATTCCGGGAGAGGACAAATGCCGAAAGCGCTTATCGTCTATGCAACAAGAACCGGTGAGACCGAGAAAATTGCCGAGCTGATCGCAGAGGGCATTCGATTTCAAGGGGCTGAGGCGGAAGTTGCCAATGTGACCGGAATCAAGAAAGAAGCCCAATTTGCTGGTTATGACGCCATTGCTTTTGGTTCAGCCACGTACCACGGACAGATGATGAAGGGCATGGAGACGGTGCTCTTCCTGGCCGAGAAAGCCAATTTGGAAGGAAAAGTCGGTGGTTCGTTCGGCGCGTTCGGCTGGAGCGGGGAAGCGCCCGACCGCATTTATGATACCATGAAAAACATCTTCAGGATGAATATGGCGAGCGGTCCCTTGAGATTGAAATCGGCATCCCTGGGGGGTGGAATAAAAATGGCGCAAGACTATGGGCGCGAGATCGGCAAAAAGATGATCGGTTCATAAATCGATTCCTTTCCTCGCTCTCATGGCCCTGTATTCACAGTGCCTGGAACAGCGTTGCGGCAGAATAAGAGGCCGGGGCCATGGAAGGATCGGAAGGTAGATTTTCAATTCATGTGTTTGTGAGGTGGTAGGATGAGAGTACGAGATTTCATGAAAAGGGATCCCATAACCGCGGATGTCAAAACTCCCATTATGGCCGCGTTGGAAATCATGAATCATAACAAAATCAAACGCTTACCAATTACCAAAAGGGGTAAGTTTGTGGGTCTTGTGACCAGGAACATGATCCGCGACGCCTCACCTTCCCAGGCAACGAGCCTCAGCATCTATGAATTAAACTATCTCATTTCGAAGATGACTGTCGGCGACATTATGGTAAAAGACCCGATTACCATTTCACCGGATCTCCCGGTGGAGGAGGCAATCTGGCTGGGGAGAAAGCACGGCATTGGAGGTTTTCCAGTTCTTGAAAAGGGAGAGCTCGTCGGGATCATCACCGAATCGGATATTTCGGGGGTTGTAACGGACGCTTTAGGCGTGGCAGAAAGGGACAGCAAAAGGATCACGATTGATGCCTCAGGAAAAAGATTTGGATATCTAAAAAATCTTATTGAGGTCCTGGATGCCCATCGGACTCCTCTGATGAGCATCATGAGCATCCCAAAGCCGGGCAAGAACGAATGGTTCTTGATCTTGCGCGTGAAGGCAAAGGATGCGGAGGAGACCGCCAAGGACTTGAAGGAAAAGGGATTCAAGGTGGCCGAAATAACCTAAATAACCCTATGCAATAAAGGAGGCTTTTTATGACGACACCCCAACATTGTCCGGGCTTCGAGCAGTTTAGAGATTTGAAGTCCTTTTCGTGCAAGTGTCCGAATTGCGGCAAAGAAAAAGAGATTTTTTCGGACGAGTTCGACAAGAAACACATTTGCTCAGGCTGCAAGCAGGAGATTGATTTTACGAAGTGCAGCCTGGACTCTCAAGGTGAAAGCAAAGGAGTGCGTTAAGCCGGTAACCAGGGACCGATCGGTCGAGGGGGTGTGGGTACGGCGCCCTACCCCACCCCTTCATCCTGGTTCCGAAAAGGAAATCCCATGAAAAAATTTGAATACGAAATCACAACGATCCCGGCGGAAAAGTTCACGCATCTCGTCTACTTTTGTACGGACCGAGGCGAGTGCGAATTCCAGCAACTCCCCTCTGACGAGATCGAAGTCTTTGAAAACCTGCTGAACGAGCGTGGAAGTCAAGGCTGGGAGCTCAGCCAACTGCTTTTCGGCAACGGCGGTGTGGTTGCTTTTTGGAAGAGGGAAATAGAATGATTATTTTGTACTTATCTGTAATAGTTACTATTAAGGCACCCACTTAGCGACCGTCAGAAAAAGTGGGTCGATGCAGATAGATAGCCCTTGTTCGGCCTGTTGGAAATTCAGAATTGCTTTTAAAAGGGGCAATATCGAATGAATTAGATTTTAAACACGAATCTATAATGAATCCACGAAGGAGGAAGAAGAATGCCCAAGGAAACAAAAAAAGAAGGTGAGGTTCAGAAACTAAATATCAAAGACGTTACCACGTGCCCTGCGACGGCGCAAATGCTCGAAAAGGCTGAGAGAGACGGGGTTGAAACCGCATTTCATCGTGCTGCGACCATGAAAGCCTGCCCTATCGGAGCGGATTCCGCATGCTGCAAGCATTGCTCCATGGGACCCTGCCGATTGAACTCAAAGGATCCCTACGGAAGAGTGGGGGTTTGCGGGGCCACCATCGACACCATCATGGCCCGGAACTTCGCTCGCATGGTTGCCAGCGGAGCCGCAGCCCACACCGACCACGGAATGAGCATGCTGGACGTTTTCAGGGAAGTGGTAAATGGAAAAATCAAGGACTACACCATCAAGGATCCTATGAAACTGGAGGAAGTGGCAAGGGAGATCGGTATCGAGACGGAAGGCCGTGAAACCGCGGAAATCGCGACGGATCTCTACAAGGAACTCGAAAGGACCTATGTTCAGGTGGAAGGGGAAATCCCCTTTGCCAAGAGGGTTCCCCCCAAGACTCTGGAAACCTGGCGGAAAAACGGCGTAGTGCCTCGTGGCGCTATGCGGGAAATCATGGAACTGATGCACCGCACCCACATGGGAGTGGATCAGGACTACGAGAATATTACGAAGCAATGCACTCGTACGGCTCTGGCCGATGGGTGGGGAGGATCCATGGTGGCCACCGAGATCTCGGATATTCTTTTCGGGACACCCACCCCGGTGAGGGCTGAAGTGGATATGGGATGTTTGAAGGAAAACCAGGTCAACATCATCATCCACGGCCATGAACCGAACCTTTTCGAATCCATGCTGGAATCGGTCAACGATCCCACGCTCATCCAGGCAGCCAGGGAAGCTGGAGCCGAGGATATCAATCTGGTGGGCATGTGCTGCTCCGGAGCTGAGATGCTGAGCCGCCACGGCATTCCCCATGCGGGGAATTTCATGTCCACGGAAGCGATCCTTGTAACCGGCGCCGTGGATGCCATGGCTGTGGATGTCCAGTGCATCAAACAAGGGCTTGCCAAGGTGGCGGAGTGCTACGGGACCAAGCTCTTCACAACCAATCCCAGATGCCATATTGAAGGTGCACAGCACGTGGAATTTCACGAGCACAAGCCCAAGGAATGCACGGACGCCATCGTGGAAATGGCCATCGTGCGATTCAAGAACCGGCAGATGCCCGTGGAGATTCCTCGCATAAAGAGTATGGGGATCCACGGCTTCAGTCATGAATACATCAATTACATGCTGGGCGGGACCTTCAGATCCTCCTATACCCCCCTTAACGATAATATCATCAACGGCCGGATTCGAGGCGTGGCCGGTGTGGTAGGCTGTACCAACCCGCGGGTCAAGCAAGACTGGGTCCATGTGGAACTGGTCAAGGAACTGATCAAGAACGACGTGCTGGTCGTTCAAACCGGATGTTCCCAGATCGCCCTTGCCAAGGCGGGACTTTATTCGCCGGAAGCGGCCCATCTGGCGGGAGCGGGACTGAGGGAGGTCTGCGAAGCCGTGGGCATGCCGCCGGTACTTGGTTTGGGTTCCTGCGTGGACAACAGCCGCATTCTCATCGCCTGCGCTGAAATGGTACGGGTCGGAGGTCTCGGGGACAGTATTGCCGATCTACCCGTGGCGGGGGCCGCTCCGGAGTGGATGAGTGAAAAGGCCATCAGCATCGGCCATTACTTCGTCGGATCCGGGGTTTACACGGTGTTCGGGGTCACTTTCCCCATCATCGCCGAAACCAAATTCCACAAGCTCCTCTTTGAAGGGCTGGAGAAATTGGGGTTCGGGAAATGGGGATTCACCGCGGATCCTTACGAGATGGCCCAGTTGATGGTTCGACATATCGACGGCAAGAGAAAGGCCCTCGGAATCGATAAGGCCAGGGAAAGGGTCCTCATGGACATGGCCGCAAGGAGAGACTTGGAAGCGGCCTAAGCCATGTCGGTGGCATTCGTCATAACACAGCCTACAGCGCCCCGCTCTTCGAGCGGGGCTGCAGGGAATATTCGGCCTTCGCCAGAGGCTTCGGCCGCGTAAAATGGGGGGGGTGAGTTGTGATTTAGACATTGCCTAACTACCCTCTTGTCCAAAATCGATATTTCTTTGGACAGCATTTTCATGAAAATCTTTTCTGGCGAAGAAACCTCTTAACTTCCTTCTTTGAAAAAGGGGGATCGAGGGGGATTTTAAGATCGCTCATGAAATCCCCCTGCCCCTCTTTAAATATAAGGGGGGTCGGATCATCCTCAAAGAATCAATGAAACCCGATTTTTCACTTTCAAATGGCAAGTTGAGAAACCAAGCACTTATCGATGAAAAACCCTGAATTTGTGTTTATCTTGGACAATAATGGCCTAACTATAGAAGTAAAAGCCATGGATATTTCCGCACACCGTCATCCTGGGGTGACGCGCCGGGGAAAACCGGGGCGGGATCCGGGAGCTTTGGAAAAGGTCTGATGATCCTCCCATGGGACCAAAACGATGACAATTAATTCGACCCTTTATCATCAAAGGACCAGTTACCAAAGGAATAGAATTCCGGGCCATTTCCTCGACTGGGAGAATCGGCCCTCCGTTTACAAAACCTATTCCCAGAGGGAATCCATCCCCCTTCGAACCGATATCCCCTTTCCCAAGGAAAGGCTCTCCTCGCTTCTAAGCGATCAAACCCCCAAAAAGCGCCTTCCCCTTCTGGGGATGGATGATCTTTCTCGTCTGTTTCTTTTAGCTTACAGCTTCACTGGCAGGGCCCAATACGGGGGAGAGGTTTTTTACTATCGAAGTGTCGCCTCTGCGGGCGCGCTTTATCCCAATGAACTGTACATGGCTGCCCACGGAGTCGACGGCCTGGATCGAGGTCTTTACCATTACTCCATCGGACAGAACGCGCTCTTCCCCATCCGCCGGGAGGACCTCCTCGCGCCCATCGTTGAGGCAACCCTGCCGACCACCGAGCACACTCCCTTGGCGACCTTCTTCGTTTCCGCCATTTTCTTTCGCAGCGCGTGGAAATATCGCGAACGCGCCTATCGCTATCACCTGCTCGATACCGGCCATCTGATCGAGAATCTGACCCTGGCCCTGAAGGCGCTACGACTCCCCTGGACCCTCTCCTATGACTTCGACGATCACCGGGCGAACCAGATCCTTGGGCTGGATGAAGCCAAAGAGGTCTGTATGGCCGTATGTCACCTGCTTGGAGCGGAACCTCTCGCACAACCGAAGGAAAAGGAAGTGGCGGCACTTCCTGAACCGTTCCGGCGTGAAAGCCGCGTTTCCGCAAAGGAAATCGATTACCCTCTGATACGAGAGATGCACCAGGCAGGAAATGGGCTGGAACGGTCTTCGAGACAGGAGCCGGACGCGCGATCGGAGCTGGGCGTCGCTCCGAATGCCTGGCTCGGAATCAAACCGCTGGGGTCCTGGCCTGAAATCGTTTCTTATGCCGATGCAGTTCTTCGTCGTCGTTCAAAGCGGAATTTCGTGAAAAAGCCCCTTCCGGCTGATGCCCTGTCAGCCCTTCTGGAGAGTTTCTGCACCCTTGATTCAGATTCGGGGCAAAAGGTGCAAGCCGATTTTAAATCCATCTGCATCGGTTTTTTGGCAGGGTGCGTGGAGGGGATCGAACCTGGGTTCTATTTACTGGACAGTTCGTCCAGGCGTTTTGGGATGGTTCGGGCCGGCAGTTACACCGAGGAAATGGCCCGGGTCTGCCTGGACCAGGCATGGCTCGGCCATGCTGCGGTGCATTTTCTTTTTATGACAAATCTTCAAACGCTGGATCGATGCTGGGGCGCCCGGGGATACCGCTATGCCATGATGACGGCGGGAAGAATGGGAGAGCGATTGTATCTTAGCGCCACAGCCATGGGTTTTGGCTGTTGCGGAATCGGCGCCCTTTACGACGAGGAAGCTGCACAGCTCCTCGGACTTCAAGGGGCGTCACGGCTCCTCTACCTTGTAGCCGTGGGAGCGGTCAAGGCCCTTTGATAGAAAGGTACCGCCGGTTCGTTCCGGCTTTCTTGAGGGAAGAGCATTTTTCCGCACAAGGTCAAGTCGTAGCCGGGAAGATCCCCGGCGAGCGCTTTGAATGCCGGTTCGTGCAGGAATCCCAGGAAAAGCTGCACTCCTTTTTCAAAGAAGCAATCCTTCTGGATAAGGAGATCGAAACGCTCCCATCGCAGCGGAAGGAAATCAAGGTGAAGAAGGCCTGCAACCGCCTTTATTGCCGGGCCTGCATCCGCACGTCCGGACAGGACCTCGATGCCCACCTCAAGATGTCTTTGCATTTCCCGATGATATCCTTCGATCCGTTCCCCTGCGATTCCTGCCTTCTTGAGCTCTCTGTCCAGAAGCAATCGAGTCCCCGTACCCAAGGCGCGATTGACAATTCTGATTCCGGGTTTTCCCAGATCCGAGATCGTATTGATCTCTTTTGGATTTCCCCTGGGAATCAACAGCCCCTGCTCCCGTTTGGAAAAATTGACTACCACAGGGAGGTGCCCCAGCTCTTCGGTGGCAAAGCCGAAGTTATACTCCTGCTCATTTTCCTGTAGCAGGTGGCTCGAAGCGATGTGGCACAGATTGCGCCTGAGAGCCCGAATCCCCCCGAGGCTTCCCAGGTTTCCGAAAACGGCCACGTGCTCCGGATAGAGTCGGTTAAACAGTGAAATGCTTCTGTCCAGGAGGATATCGTTGCTGCCGCTGATAATGAGCAAGCCATGGTAAGGAGGAAGCGGATTGAGGTTTCCTGGATAGTTGATGGTCTCATTTTCCAGCCACTGCTCCACGAGGTGTCGGGGAAAGAGCCATTTGCCCGTGACCTTGGTGGCCGGGAGTCCTTTCTCCGAAATCAGACTGTAAACCATCTTTTCATTGATGCGCAGGAACTGCGCCACCTCGCGGGTGCTGAGCAGGTCTTTTTTCTCCATGCCCGAGATTTCCTCCCGCCCGCAGTCTCGTTGCGAGATTCAGATAGCCTCGCAACGGGCACAAAAGGGTTTGGAAAACATGAGAAATTCCTTCGGAAAGATTAGAGCAGTTCTAGCAAACGGAGTCAATATGGAAGTGGGTTGGTAAGAGGGCTGGACTGAAATCCTTCCCATCCATTCATTCCCCTCCCAAGGAGGAAGGGGAAAGGGGAGCAGTGAATGCCCCCATCTAACCCCTTCGACAGGCTCCCCCCTCTCCGGTCCCCGGGAATCTTCGACAACGCGCGTCGTGTGCGCCGCGTGGGGGGAGGAGCTTTATGGGAGTTATAGATGGGCGCTACCTATCTACGAAATCTTTTTCCAATAACCACACCGATCAGGAAGAGAGGAAACAGACAGATCCATGCGATGGAGCCAAAAGAACCGAGCGCTGTCCCCACGAAACAGCCTCCGTCTCCACCGCCACCGCTGTCTGTAGCACTTGCCGGCACGGCCACAGCTCCCGGGTCCACAATGGTTCCATTAGGGTTTGGATCGCCATCTGCATCTGTCAGACTGTCCCCGTCGGTCAACGTGAGGGTGATTTGATTGTCTCCATCATTGCTCCCGAAGGGAACTTCGTGCCATCCGTTGACCGAATCGATCTTGTAGTATTTGGCGTCGGTGGGAACGTTGCCGGGAAACACCATGGTCACGGTGACCGTCGGACTGGTCAGGCCCGTGATCTCGAACTTGGTTATCCCATACGGGAAAGTCATGGAAGGCTTGTTTTGCGTGGGAACCGAAGGGTCATCGTTCGCCAGAGCTTGCACGTTCGCAAATGCGCCTTCCGAAGCGTTCATCAGCATCTTCTCGTCCCCATAGGCATACCTGAATTTTGCTGTCTTGGGGTCTTCGTAGTCTTTTTTTCCATCCCCGTCGAAATCTGAGTTAGGATCTTCCTTTTCCTCGCTGTCCAGGATTCCGTTGTTATTCGAGTCGGTCCCGTCTATGGCTCCATAAATGATGATTTTCGCCTGGTCCACATAATTCCACCCCGCCTCGAGAACATTGATATCGGTCGTCCCTGGCGGCAGCGGTTCCACCCTGATGATGGTGACGGTGCGGGTAGATGCCCCTGCGTTGTGGTCCCAGTCGTAGTCATAGAACCACTCCTCTGGTTGATTGGTCGCTCTGCTGGACTGATCCGGAGGAGAGGGAACCTGCTGCGGCGGGACAACGCGAAACGGCCCTTCCCCGTCAAGCTTGTTGTCCAGGTTCAGCACACCAGGATCCATATAGGCTCCCTCGCGCTTGTACGCGAGGATGGTTCTGAGGCCGTTGGGAACCACAATGGGATCCAGGTGGTTTCGGCCTCTGCAGGAGGGGGCGCTGTAGTCACACCAGCCGTCTACCGTGTTGATGGCCTCGTCCGCCTCCTGCTTGTAGTAAAAGACCGTTTCCGGATATTCGCCGTTCACATGATAGAGCTCGGGGTCTGGGTCGGCCTCCAGCGGGTGGTATTGCGCCCAACCGTCCGGAGAAAAGACCGTGATTCCCGTTGCCGTGAGCGATAAGATCCCCGCATCCGCCAGGAGGTCTTTCAAGACCACGCCGGTGTATTCCGCATAGAAATCCCCGGACCTGCTTGTATTCATCAGCAAAAACTGGGTGTGCTGGGGCATCGCTTCCAGTTGAGCCCTTGTATACACCCGAGAAGGAGCCACCTGTTTGCTCGGATCGTCATTGGGATCCCCCGGAAATCGGTTGGCCTTGATCTCGACGCCATTGGTGTATCCATCCCCGTCAGAGTCCGCAGTGTCAATCGCTAATACCGCATCAGCGTTTCTACCGGCGTTTTTATAGGCATTCCCATAGGCATTCATGGTGTCGGCGATGTTGCCGGCTCCGTTATAACCATAAGAGTAATGGCACCACTGGCAACTTCCGAGCTTTACCATTTGTCCCTTCTGCTCGTATTCTCCGCCGCTGTGGCAAAGGGCGCAGTGATCCAGCTTCGTGCCGGCCTTATCCGGATAGGCGGCCAAGAACTTGGCTGCGTCTCTCTCCCCCTCATGGTGGTACGCACAAAACCCCACCGAACCTATCAGAACCATAGAAATCACAAGCACAATGAAAAAAGCCTGCTTCTTCATCTCTTATCCCTCCTTTTCTCGTGTTCGAAGGTGACATCAAAATTGGAGCTGGAACCGCGCGACGATCACGTCCTCATGATCGCTGTAGATGGCGGTACCCTTCAAGGGATCACGATCAATGAGCAATGGCTCATCGAATTCCGTTCGAGTCCCGTCCAGAACGATTCTGGCCCAAGGATTCAGATACCAGTTCAGAACAATGCTATATCCTGTAGCCTCACGAACCGAGTCACCCGCGTTTATGAGGTTCTCGTAAGCGGATTCATCCCCATGAAAGGAGTCGTAGCGGAACCCCACCCCAAAGGCGCCCCACCCACCCTTCCAGACGCTTTTCAGGGGCTTGATGGGTTGATAAACGCCGTTTGCCAGGGTCGGCTTTTCTCCTGTCACAAACCAGACCAGACTGACGTAGGTATTCTCCAGTTCGATATCGAACAGGTTTGTGCTTGTTTCCACCTCTTTGTAGAGCACGTGGATATATTCGGCGGTTAGCGCCACAGGCCCATACGTCCAGGCGAACTCCGCGCCGTAACGTCGACGGCTGTCGGCCTCTCGGATGATGTTAAATTTAGCCCTGGAAGCCACATCAAAAAATTCCGTGAGCCCTGCCGTAAAGACATGAATTTCCACGTTCGTGGGATCGATCCGTCCGTAGCTCAGGGATCCTCCCACCTGAAGGTTTTCCCACAAAGCGTTTCCCAGGCCCCTTAGCGGTGCAAAAGCAACCCTCCCGATCACCGCCGGTGCATCCTCATCCCCTTTAACGCTGTCGTCGACACCGTTTCCATTGAAAATTCCAAGGCCGTAGTTGATCCTGTCCTGCCAAAGGGAAGCATAGGCCATCAGCCCCAGGTCGCGGGAAGGCGTCAGATAAAACCCCATCGATCTTTCCGAAAAAAAGAGATCCTTGTCCGCGGTGAACTGCTCCAAGCTGAAAGGGGTCTTGAACTGCCCTATCCGAAAGGAGAGAAAAGGCAGCAGATGCACATTCGCATAACCGTCCAGGAGTCGACGGCTGGCCGCACCTTGAAACTCGTACTGGAAAAAGAAATCAAAGTGATCTCCAACATGACCTCCCAGCAGCAACCGCGCTCGACGTATATCGAACCCGTCGTTGTTGGGGTCCTCGCTTTCGTATCGGAAATGCCGATAGTCGACCTGGAGCAATCCCCCGAGGCAAAGGGACAGGGTTTCCTCGCCGGTGGTGGACAGGCAAAAGCCGTCGTCATATTCAGCTTTAAGAACAAGAGAGCTCCCCTGCTCGGCGGCAAGGGAAATAGAAATTCCCGAAAGAAGAGCCATAAAGAAAAGAACCAAGATGACAGATCGGGATGACAGCTTCACGACGAATCCCCAAAAAATAAAATTTCGGCTCTGCGAGCATTATGTCTGATTCGACATAACTCCTGCCATAAAAAAAGCCCCCTCGGACGATAGCTCGTGGGACCTAGTAAGCATATCTGGTATTTCCTGTCAATGATTTTCTGAGTGATTACCCATTCGGACTGAAAATGACCATGGATAACAATTTCCGCGAGCCCGCCTGGACAGTTCAGCAAGCCCTGTCCTTATTTCGTCGGGGTCTTGCGGGTTCCTGGAACTTGAGATTGGACGGCCTGTCCATTCGGAAGGCGGGTTCTTGGAAGAATCCAGACGGGGCATGGCCGGGCGGGATTACAATCGAATTTCCTTTCTCACATCCTCTCCATAGAATCTTTCCATCTTCCGTGCGGCCTGGAGGATCTCTGCGTCATCGGTCTGAGGCACCTTGACGGTGAGCTTCACCATGAGATCGCCCTTTCGCTTTGTTTTCGGGTTGACCGCTCCCTTTCCTTTCAACCTCAGGGTCTGTCCGCTTTGACTTCTTGGCGGGATTTTGAGCTTGACCTCTCCATCAATGGTGGGAACCGTGACGCTCCCCCCCGCCATGGCCTCTCCAACCGTTACCGGGACCTCCAAATGGAGGTCGTCTCCTTCCCTTTTCAAGAACGGGTGGGGCTGCACATGAACGACCAGGTAGAGATCTCCGGGAGATCCCCCACCCAACCCCGGTTCTCCCTTGCCAGCTACCCGCACTCTGGAGCCTTCCCTTACCCCGGGCGGGATCGTCACCTTGATTTCCTCCTGGCCCACCGTCTGACCACTGCCTCTGCATTGAGGACAGGTTTTTCCGATTGTTCCGTGACCCTGGCATCGGGGACAAGCTTTCGTAAACTGCATGGGGCCTTCCGCCACATTAAGTCGACCTGATCCGTGGCAAACGGGGCAGGTTGTCATCGTCGATTGAGGATCCGTGCCGGTGCCACGGCATCTGGAGCAGGCCTGCATCTTCTGCATGCTGAGTTTGGTCTCGAAACCCCTCAACGCTGAAAGGAAGTCTATGGTCATCTCATGCTCCAGATCCCTTCCTTTCGAAGGCCCTGCAGTCCGGAAACCCTGAGCACCTTCCCCGAAACCGAAGAGATCCCCGAAAATGTCCTCGTAGCTCTGATAGCGGCCAAAACCCTCGGCACCTCCTCTTCCCCTTGCCTGTTGAAAAGTGCGCCAGTCCTGGTATTGACGAGCTTTGTCAGCGTCAAAGCCGGCCTGGAGGCCTTCCTCTCCAAACTCATCGTACAGCTTCCGCCTGTCCTCCTTGCCAAGCACATCGTAGGCTCTGGATATGTCCTTGAATTTTTTTTCCGCTTCCTGATTTGCAGGATTGATATCCGGATGCCATTTCCTGGCAAGCTTCCGATAAGCCTTCTTCAACTCCTCCTGTGTCGCGTTCTTGGAAACACCCAGAATCTCGTAATAATCTTGAGGCATGCTATTTGTGTCCTTGCTCCAGGTTCGTTTTCAGCAAAAATTCACCTCCCCCCTCGATTCGGAAGGGGAACATCGTTGACCTTATTTAAAAGAGGCGAAAAAGTCAAAGGACAAATCTGCTGGGGGTTTGCTGTGAGTGCGGGTCTTCACACCTCCCCCCGCGCTTTTTTATTGACAGCGCTGAAGGTCGTGTTACCCTTAGTGAAAAAAAGGGCGCAGGTAGCCCGAAAGGGCTTCAAGGGAAGACGGTGAAAATCCGTCGCGGACCCGCCGCTGTAACCCTGCTCTTTTCTGATTTCCGAGAAAAGGGAACCCTTTTGGCAGATATGCCACTGTTCCTACGGTTTGGAATGGGAAGGCCGCTAAAAGGGCGGGGGAGCCAGAAGACCTGCCTGTGCTCATGGGTGATTGCGAGCCCTCGCGGATTTGGGGAAACGCATCATGGAGGAGATGGAAAACGGCATCCCCGGTCCCGGTGTTCTGGGACGGGGATTTTTTTTGGCTTTTATTCTGGGGAAAGGGAAGAAAATGATTGGACAGCCACAGGAAGGGATTAAAGAAATCTTCGTGGTCAAGAGTGAGCGCATCGACCTTTTCGGAGCCATGGTGTTGAAGCAAGGACCCCTTTATGAGATCTACGGAAGAGTGAGGTTTCAGGATGGAAAAGTGTGGTACTTTCACCATTGCGCGGATCACCCGACCGTCTTGAGAGACAAACTCTTCGCCCTGTGCGAAACGGTTGCCGAATTCTACGGGACGAGTCTTTTTCACCAGAAATTCAATGGAGTCATTGGATATGACCGCTTCATTCATCAACTGCGGGAGGCGAAATACGAACTGAATTGATCCCGAGAAGCAACATTATTCGCTTGACTTTTTTTGGATTTGGAAGTATTTGAGTAAAAAGATTAAGCATTCAGGTGCTCGTTTCTGAGCCTAAGAGGGAACCCCGTGAGAATCGGGGATGGGCCCGCCGCTGTAATTGGGGACGAAGGCCGCAAGGTGCCACTGTTACGGAAGAGCCGTAACGGGAAGGCGCGGTCGGTAGATTGATCCATGAGTCAGAAGACCTGCCTGGATGAAAGAGTTCGGCCTCCGCGGACAGAGGCGCGAGTTGTGATCTAGAGGATAAAAAAGGGATATCCCCGGATCGATTCCGATCGGTCCGGGGTTTTTTTTTGGTCTTGAGGCTTGTCATGGGAGTGAAATCCACAAGCACAACCAAGGTTTTGCTCCTGGCGCTTTTTCTGGGTGCAGTGAGCGGCTTATGCTCGATCCTCGCCTGGACCGGGCCAGACACGATACGGCCCGCATCCTCCGCGAATCCCCATCATTCCAGATCTGAAAACAGCGTGAACAAAAGGATTGTTTGCATCGGACCCAACGTGACCGAAACCCTTTTTGCGCTCGGTCGAGGAGACCGTGTGGTTGGAGTGAGCGACTTCTGCAACTATCCGCCCGAGGCCCTAGGGGTGGCAAAGGTCGGTGCCTTTATCAACCCTAATCTCGAAAAAATCACAGCCCTCCGGCCTGATCTGGTGGTGGTGCAGGGGATGCAGGAAAAGATGGATAGATTCTGCAAAAGCAGAGGCATCCCGATTCTGCACGTACATATGAATACCCTGTCGTCCATTTATTCCGGCATCCTGAATTTGGGAAGAAAGTTTGATGCGATCAAACGCGCATATGAACTGTGTGAGGAAATTCAAGCCCAGATCGAGAGGATCTCAAAGGAAGTGGCGCCCTATCCTCCCCGGAAGGTTTTCATCTGCCTGGGTCGAGCAGATGGAGGGCTCACAAACCTTTTCACCGCCGGAGGTTCGAGCTACATAAGCGAAATATTAGAGGTGGCCGGCGGAGAAAACATTTTTGGAGATTTGAAACACCCCTACCCTGAGGTGTCCAAAGAGAGCCTGATCAAACGCGGACCTGAAGTCATCCTGGAGATGCGCCCCGGAGAGAGCATTCCCGATTTCAGGCAGAGCCGGATCTTAGGCGATTGGCAGATTCTTCAGGGAATTCCGGCCATATCAACAGGTGCGATTCATATCCTGACCGAGGACTTCATTCTTGTTCCGGGGCCCCGCGTGGGCATGGCCACCCGCTTTCTTGCAAGGACCCTCCATCCGGAGCCCCGACATGAATCTTGAATGCCTCTCGGTGCAGGACGTTACCTATCGTTATCCCCGAAGTGACTGGCAGCTTCATGCCTGTTCATTTCAGGTCATGGGCAATGAGATCGTGGGAATCATCGGTCCCAACGGCTCAGGGAAAAGCACGCTCTTGAAGATTCTTGTCCGGGTCTTGTCGCCGACAACCGGCAAGGTTTTTGTGCAAGGGGAGGACTTGGGAAAAATGGGCCGGCGCAGGATCGCAAGGCTTGTGGGCTATCTCCCTCAAAATACGGAAGAACATTTTCGCTACACCGTGGAGGAAGTGGTCGCGCTGGGCCGATTTCCCCACTTGAGGGGCGCAGGCTTTCTTGATCCCCTGGACCTGACCGTGATCACCCAATGCATGATCGAAACCGAGACCGAACCCTTTCGGAGACGCTTCCTCAGCCAGCTCTCAGGCGGCGAACGTCAACGCGCTCTTTTGGCCTCGGTCCTTGCCCAGGAGCCGAAATTGCTTCTTTTGGATGAGCCCACCAGCGCCCTGGATATCCATCACCAGGTCAAGTTCTTCACCCTTCTTCGCAAGCTGGTCCAGGAAGGTCTGGGGGCTTTGGTGGTGACCCACGACCTTAATCTTGCATCACTTTTCAGTGATCGCCTTCTATTGCTCAAGGAGGGAAAGATCATCTTTCAAGGAACCCCACAGGATATTCTTACCAAAGAGCTCTTATGTGAGGCTTATGGGGAAGGGATCGAAGTGACGCAGCATCCGAGAAATCGACGGCCGATGGTGCTTCCAACTCAGGTGCCGGTTCGATCCAGACATGAGGCATCATGACCGCTGCGCTGACACGCAGGAGGTTTTTGTTGCTCATCGCGGCATACGGCGTCGTCGCGCTCTCAACGCTCATCTCAGCACCGTTTTTCGGCAGCGAGAGGCTCTCATGGAGCCATGTGCAGAGCGCTCTCTCTTCCCATCCACATCACGTGGACGCCGATATCTTCTTTCAGCTCCGGATTCCCCGGGTCATCCTCTCTTTCCTGGTGGGCGGCGCTCTGGCCATGGCGGGAAGCGCACTACAGGTCGTATTCCGCAATCCCCTGGCGGAACCTTTCATCCTCGGGATCGCAGGGGGAGGAGCCGTAGGGGCAGCCACCGCCATATCCATTCCAGCGCTTTCGGTGCAGGTTGGGCCCTTTTCCTCGGTCCAGTTCTTCAGCCTTATAGGGTGCATCGCGTGCATAGGCGCCATCTACAGACTTGTGACGAGTTCTTTGGGAGTCTCCATGAGCACGGTTCTGCTGGCAGGGGTGACCATCAATATTCTCTGCGGAGCGACGATTCTTCTGGTGCGCTATCTCGTAAGCCCCCACCTTCTCGTGGCCATGGACCGCTGGATGATGGGGGGATTGGATGTGGTGGGTTACCGTGAGCTGTCTGCTCTCCTTCCCTTGCTTTTGCCGGGCCTGGCGCTTTTATTGTTTCAAGGCGTTGCCCTCAACCACCTCGCATTCGGGGAGGAGATGGCAACGGGTCACGGCGTCAACGTGGCAGCGGTTCAGAGGTTCGTTCTTCTGGGAACCGGACTTGCCACCGCAGCGGCGGTTTCCCTCGCAGGACCCATTGGATTTGTGGGGTTGATCGTTCCCCATGCGGTACGACGCCTCTCGGGGTCCGACCACCGACTGGTTCTTCCAGCGTCTTTCCTGCTGGGAGGCACCTTTCTGACTCTCTGCGATCTTTTTGCACGGACCGTGGTGGCCCCCACGGAGATGCCTGTAGGAATCGTCACAGCAATTTTGGGGGGTCCCGTGTTCTTGAGGATCCTCCTGAAGGGAAACAGGAATGATTAGATAGTGCCCATCCGGAGATACCATAAGGTTCCTCCCCCTTGATGGGCAAGGTTAGAGGCTGCCCCGTACTTGCGTACTTGATACGGGTGGCAGTGATTAACATTCCCTCTCCCCTTACCCCTCCCGCCTGGGGAGGGGAATAAATGTAAAGAGACTAACATGCATGAAACTTTTGTTAAGAGGAGAATTTCGATGGCGAATCCCATTGCAACCGTCAAAGTGACTAGCGCGTTGTTGGCTCTAATCCTGCTCCTTCTTCTCCCCAATCCGCTGGTTGCAGCCCTATCCTGCACGGATCCATGGGGATGCGGAACCCTTGCCGATCCGTCCCCTCCGGTAAAAGCATGGACAGAATCCATTGCCTATCATGACCAACACTTGATTTACGCGGGCAGCGACAACAGCATTTACGCCTTCAACCTGGCCGGGGGGAAATCGAGCTTAGTCTGCGACCTTGCCGACGATCCCGGATTTATTTACGGCCCCACGGGATTCATGGTCAGCGCCGATGGATACCTTTACTTTCACGACAACGGAAACACCACGAGGATCTACCGCCTTTTGTTGAGCGAGCCATGGCCGGCCCATTACGAATCATTCGATACCCAGTGTAACAGCGCCATCTTTGCCTTTGCCCAGAACCCCTGGACCGATGGAATTTGGTTCGCCTCGGCGGATTTCTACGGCGGTGGGGACAACATGTACCTTTACCGGGTCGACGGTTTTGGCAGCGTTACGCAAAAAGCTTCCTTAACCAAGCGTCCTTTTGGGGGAAACGGACCGATCATTTTTCAGGGAGAGAACGCGCTTCTCTACGGCGAGTCTGTCTGGGGCGGCGACGGCTACTTTCACCTGGTGGATTCCACGACCGGAACCGTGAGTGAGGCGGACTACCTCACCTTTACGGGCGGTTTGGCCGCTGCAACCTATGGGTACAACGGTGCAATTTACGTCACCTCCGGAGACGGAAGGGGGATTTACGAAATCAAAGGTTCCGAAACGAAACTGCTGGTCACTGCCGAACACGCAGCGCAAGGCATGGTCTTTGACGGCACCTCTCTTTTTGTCAGTGAGAGGAAGGTCAATGAAGATTATACAACCACGGTGAGGTTCAACGCACTCTGGCCTCGCGAAGCGTCTCCCGGGGGGAATCTGTCCGGAATGGTCAACACGGCCACGGAGATCCTCGGCTATAAAGCGGGTATTCAAGGGGCCACGGTCACTTTGTCAAGGGACACCTCAATCGCCGCGTCCGCGACCACAAACCGAGATGGTAACTACGCTTTCACGGAAGTCCCCGTGGGCATATACACCTTGAAGGTCGAGGCGGTCGGCTTCAAATCCGTTAGCCTCGGAAACGGTGTCTACATCGGCTCCGGAGATCATCCGAACCTGGTCATTTCACTGGAACAGCAGCGTTTCCCCGGGGATGTCAATGGTGACAAACAAGTGGGGCTCGAGGATGCCATCTATATTTTGCAGGTACTCGCAGGAATTCGAGGATCGGAAGAGCCGTAACCTCTGGAGATTGGGAACATGAGGCAAGGGACACGCGGCCTTCCTCTGCCACAGGATCGCAGCCGGCCTGATCCGTGGGTGATTCCCGGTGTTCATTTCCTGGGTAGGGAAGCAGCGTCCCGCAGGAGCCCCTTTGAGTCGCGACAGGATTCGCGGCAAAATGCCGCTCCCACATAGGTTGGGCCATTCGTGGCAAGATGGCACACTCCCCTATGTAGAGGCGGGGATAACCCGCCGCAAGAGTCAACGGGATTTGCACCCCGCCCCTGCGTGCGAATGGATGAAGGGTCGAGAGTAAGGCGCAAGGATTTCTGGTGGTCGTTATCCGTGTCTATCCGTGTGAATCCGTGTCCCATTAAAGATTTTTTTTGGGGTGAGCCGGGACTCGACAGCCCAAAATGGCATCCAGTTCCCAACACACCGGCCTGGTTGTGTAGGGGCGGGGGTTATCCCCGCCCGGGAGTTCCCATTGATGGAGGGGAAGGCATACCGCGACGGCGGGAGTGGGTGCAACCACGGAACAAAACAGAACAGTGCGGAGGCGGCATCTCTTGCGTGTGTTTAGGATGATTCGTATGGTGTTGTTGCTTTTGATGATGGGTTCCCCGCTCCTTTTCGCCCTCATAGAAGTTCCACCGGCCTCCGCCCAAGCGAGGGAAGAACAAAACCAGAACCAAAAGCAAGAGCCGGCCCGATTCGAACTGGGTGAGATTGTGGTCACAGCCACGGGAGACCGGGAAAAAATCAGGGACATACCGAAAAATGTAACCGTGATTACCGCAGCGGATATTGAACAGGCGCCAAGCAACAATGTGGCGGATCTCCTTGCCAGGGAGGCAAACATAAACCTCCAGAGCTTCTTTGGCAACGACAAGCGTGCCGCGGTGGATATCAGAGGCATGGGGGCGACCGCGGTGAGCAACGTGGTCGTGATGGTGGACGGGGTCAAACTCAATTCCCCTGATATGTCGGGCCCGGATCTTGCCTCCATTTCGATGGATCAGATCGAACGGATCGAAATCGTCCGGGGCGCAGGTTCGGTTCTGTACGGAAGCGGCGCTGTTGGAGGGGTGATCAACATCATCACCAAGAAGGGGCAAGAGGAGTCTGAAACGAAGCTGTATTCTTCCTACGGCAGCTACAAGACCTATGACGGACGCGCCGCTCATCGGGGAAGCCTCGCGCGTCTGGATTACAGCTTGAACGCGGATTACTACGATTCTGAAGGATACAGGGAAAACGGTTTCCTGCGAAAAATGAACGCGGGCGGGCAGCTAGGATACCACGTGGTCGACTCGGTGAAGCTCACCCTTGGAGGAAACTACCATAAAGACTACTACGGCCTTCCAGGGGCCGTCGGCAGCCTGGATGTGGATTCACCGGAGCGACGTAGAAAATCGGACTTTCCCGACGATGAGGGGGAAACCGAGGACAATCGGATTCTGGCAGGAATTGAGATCGATCTCAAAACCTGGGGACAGATCGCCGCCCAAAGGGGGTATCGGTTTCGGGACAACACCTACATCTTCGGCTTCAACCCTGCCCTGACAAAGGAGGAGCAAACGGACAGTATCGAGGAGGATACGAGAAACTTCGACCTGACCTACAAGAACATCTTCACCGTTGCCGGACGCGAACACGAATTTCTGTGCGGGCTCAGTCAATACAATACGGAATACGTGAGAGAGGAGGTGAGCAGAGACGAACGCAAGAACGTGGACGGGGAGAGCCTGGGGCTTTTTTTGACCGACCGGTGGTCCCTGATCCGGTCGCTCGATTTCCATTGGGGCTACCGGTATGATGTGTTCGATGGTCGATTTCGAAATGACGAGCGGGTATCGTTTGGTGCCGAGGAGAGGTGGGTCAACGGGGAATCCTTCACCAGAGTATGGCGCAACCAGGCGTGGGATGCCGGCATCGTGTACTCATGGAGCAAGGATACCTCTCTGTTCGCAAGCTACGCAACCAGCTTTCGCGTCCCGAATATGGATGAATTGACCGCTTCCGACGATGAGCTCGTCCCTCAGGAGGGGACCAACTTTGATCTGGGGGTACGCCATTTTTTCGGAAAAATCGTGGAATTGGCGATCACGATCTTCGATATGCGCATTGAAGACGAGATCTTCTTCGATCCCAACCTTCGAGTGAACCGCAACTATGAACAAAACACCCTTCGAAGTGGGATCGAAACGGATATCAGGGCCTATGTCTCGGAATCCTTGTACCTCTGGGGAAATTACACTTACATGAAGGCCGAATTCGAAGAAACAGGCGCAACCATCCCTCTGGTCCCAAAGCACTTGGCAAACCTGGGGCTGGAATGGCGGTTCGTTGAATCCTTTTTGCTCTCAGCCACGGGCACCTACGGGGGATCCAGATTTGACGGAAATGATGTAAACAACGATCAATTCCAAAAACTGGATCCCTACCTGGTGGTGGATGGAAAAATCACCTATACCCGGGGGGGGCTCAAGGTATTTGCCGGGGTGAATAACATTTTCAATGAGCTTTATTCCACCATCGCATTTAGCGGACTTCATTACCCCATGCCCACACGCAACTTTTATGGGGGACTGCAATGGGTATTCTGAAAAAGAGACGGCCTCGTGGGCTTATGCGGTCGTTGTCGTGGTGCTTGCTTGCTTACTCTGGGGTTTTTCTGCCTTCAACCGCACTGGCGGGGCCTTACGCGCCTGCTGCGGGTGAACCTGGGACCACGGCGATCTACATGGACGATCCCGCTTTCGTAGCTTGGGCCACAGGATGGGACAAGTATGTCCCTGGCCAGGAAGTTGACCCTGTCTTCATGAATCCTGAGCCGGGGTTGGGAAAGGCGGTTGGAACCTCCCTCGACGTGGTTTCTCTCGGAAGAGGGGGAGAAATTACCCTTACCTTCCTCTTTCCCATAAGGAACGGCGAAGATTGGGACTTTGCCGTATTCGAGAACTCCTTCAGCGACACCTACCTGGAACTCGCCTATGTGGAAGTGTCTTCCAACGGGCAGGACTTTGTCCGTTTTGACAACGACTCTCTCACCACCAAACCGGTATCTGGATTTGGTTCCGTGGACCCCACCAACGTGAACGGCCTGGCCGGCAAATATCGGCAGGGTTATGGAACGCCCTTTGATCTCCAGGATCTCGCCGAGAAGAGCGAAGTGCTCTCCGGCATTGTCAATCTCGCTCGAATCAGCCATGTGCGGATCATCGACATTGTCGGTGACGGGTCGGCTCTGGACAGCTCCGGGGAGGTCATTTATGACCCCTACCCCACTTCAGGATCGGCCGGTTTTGACCTTGAGGCCGTCGGAGTCTTGCATGAAAATACGGAACCTGGGCGGATCAATAACCCGCCCGATCGACCCATCCCGATTTCACCGCTTCAAAATGAAACGGATGTGGAGTTGGCACCCACGCTTCGGGCCGGTCCTTTTTCGGATCCCGATCCCGAGGACAACCACCAACTTAGCATATGGCAGGTGAGCGTCGCAGAAGGTTTCTCCGATAAAGAGGTGGTCTTCGAAAAGGCAAGCAAGGAGCATCTGACCGCCATTGAGGTTCCCACATCGATCCTGAAGGGGGGGACCACTTACTACTGGCGGACGAGATTCTACGACAACGAAGCCTCTTCTTCCCCGTGGTCCGAAATGTCCGTGTTCACAACGGAGGATCTTTTGGATGACCAAAACGCCAATGGGATCCCCGATGCGCAGGAGATCCAACTGGACTGGGATGGAGATGGCGAGATCGATGCGGATAAACCATCGGTCAAGGCGGTGAACACCGGCGGAGAGGAAGTGCAACTGGGCGTGGAAAAAGGCTCGAATGTCGCCTCAATCGTGCGCCTGGAGTCGGTGGATCCAAGTACGACCAACCCGAATGGAAGGCCTGAAAATCTTCCGTCCGGACTGATCAGTTTCAGCCTGGAGGTCACCGATTCCGACCTTCCAGCCCATGTCACCGTTCTCCTTTCCGAACCTGCACCGGATGGTTCCGAATGGTACAAATACGACGCGAACGGGGGTTGGAGGATTTACAAAAACGCCTCCTTCAGTCCGGACGGCAAATCCGTCATCCTGGAACTCCAGGATGGGAACGACGATGGGGGAGATTTGGACGGCGTGAAAAATAGAATCATCGTCGATCCGGGCGGCGTCGGAGTCCTCGCTGCGGTGTCCCCGCCGGAGGACGGGAAGGCCGGTTTTGGCGGTGGGGGATGCTTCATCACCACAGTCACGGAGTCCATGAAGGATACGTTCGTTGGGGGGCAGGTTCCATAAACGTTTTCCCAATCCGCCATTTTGCACGCTGAAAATCATTCAACGGTCCAGGGGGAGTGATTCAGGGGAGCAGTGACAGGGTAAAAATGGCCAGGTTGCCCAGAACGTGGATGGTGATGGGCGTGACCAGGCTCTTTTCCACTTCATAGGCACCGGCAAACAAGATTCCGCCGATCGCCTGGGGCCAGGGCACAGAAGCAAACCCCGGATGGCAGAGCACGAAAAAACCCGTACTTACAACGATCCCCACGAGAACCCCCCATCGTCTCAGGAAACCGTAGAGGATGCCACGAAAAAACACCTCCTCCGCCAAAGGTCCGATCGCGCCTCCCACCAGAAAAAAAAGAATCCTTTCCGTTTGTTCCGCGGGAACCGGGGTTCGAACCAGCGTCAGCGGGTTCGCGCCTAAGGCGAGAATGCCTGCAAAGGCGATGGAGGTCATTGCTGCGAATCCCGCAGACCATACCAAGCCCCGTTTGAATCCATAGAGCAATCCGCCTCGATCAAGCCCAATGGAGGATGCGCCCTTCCCCCAGACGGACACCATCAAACCCATCAGGATCACATCAAGAATACGTGCCATTCCAAGGACGAGGAGGGGCGAACGGACTCCTTTTGAGACGACGAGTCTCATTGCTACTTCCAGGAAAACAATGGCCGCCACGGAGAGGAGGAGGATTCTTATTTCGATTTTCTTTGCGTCCATCCAAGGCTCCGCAACGCATTGTAGGCGTACCACTGCGTATACCAATCATCGGAGGATTCGATCTTGTTCATGATCACCCGCACCGCGCGCCTCTCGCCTCTTTTACCCAGTGCGTAGAAAGCCATGGACACCACATTGCGGTGGGAGTCCTCCATAAGGAGCAAAAGATCTTTGAATGTTCCCGGCCTCCTGCTGGCCCCCAGGGCCCTTGCCAACCAGTAACGCTCCGCTACGTGCCGGCTCGATAGCATTCGCCTGTAAGTATCGAAGGATCCGATCTCCAGGCCTCTCTGCTCGACGAGCTTCAACGCTGCAATTCTCTCGTTCAGATGTTCAGATCCCAGTGCTTTTCCCAGTTTTTTTACATCCACCCGCTCCCCTCTATACATCCACAGGGGAAACAGCATAGAGATGCCCACCAGGAGGCAGATCGCAGAGGCCGCCGCGGAAGAAGCCGTCGAATTCAGAAAAATGCCCAACAAAATGACAAGCAGGCCCCGAAAAATCACATAGAGGGCAATAGGAAGACCGAGCAGAAGGGCATAAAAGGTGAAATGACGGAAAAAGGCAAACCTGTCGGTCTTGGCGGAGAATGCCCGGAGACTTGATTCGGGGTTTGCCAGAAGATCTTTCGTGGCCATGCGCATCACGGGCTTTTCCCCGTGCTCCAAAACCAGCCGATCCCCCTCGGAGCCGATTTGGAGATCCACGGAAGTCTTTTTCTCCACCGGAAGGTAGTCGAAACGGAGAAGCACGCTCTCCACCATGGGCAGGGCTGATCCACCTTTGAGGGCTTTGAGGTTAGATGTCTTCAACGTCTTCTGATCCAGGGCCTTGAAAGCCTCCGCAGGATAAAGGGTGTACTTATAATAGAATTCGTTGATCCTCTGGCCCACGGAGTTGCTCAGGAACAGGCTGTCCCTAAGCTCCACAAACATATGCCTGTCCATTTGGGACAACCACGCCAGTGCGAGAATGGGGATGGGAATCCAGGAAAGAATCATGTGGGTCCAAGGTTTGACCCGTTGAGGCTTCCATTTCAACGCGGCGCCCGATACGACTGCGGGCACAAGCAAAAAGTAGCAAGTAACAATGCCGGAAAAACCCCTGGCGTTCGACGCAAAGAGACACCCGGCCCATACCGGAAAGATTAAAAGCAGGGCCCATTTTTTTCGGGAGAATACTCGATGCCAGATCCAGAAGAAGATGAGGGTGAGAATTGAGAGTCCTGCGCCCACGCTCAATGTGAAAAAAAGCCCCCCGAAAAAAGCCGGCGCGAACTCTTCCAGTGCGGGCATGACCTTCTCGTTAGGGACAATCAAATAGCCGCTGTTTTTGAGAAGAAGCAGTTTCCCGTGGAGATCCTTGTCGGAAAGGTACACCTGGGTGGTGGAAAGGATCTGGGTGGCGAGGAGTCCGACGAGGAGAATCTTGAAAACGGCGAGATTCTCAGGATAAAGGCCCGTCAATACCCTGGCGCGCTTCGAGGAGGAAGACAAAGGATCTCTTGCAGATCTTGGAAAGGAGGCGCTTTTCATGAAGGCGAATCATTCTAAAAACCGCGAATATAATGGCTAAGGATGCCATGAAGTATTCTCTGAAGTCAAGGGTCTCCATGCGTGGACAGGCTCACTTATCGAGAAGATTCAATTTACGCGTGATATTGTCTCGAATCCAGTGAGGATCCCACCATTCTATGGGGTTCACGAACATACCCTGCACCATGATGCCGAAATGGAGGTGGTCTCCACCGGCAAGTCCGGATTGTCCTGTCGCTCCTATGGCTTCACCTTTAGCAACCTGCGCTCCCACCTGAACGCTCGAACTGCTGAGATGCGCATACAGGGAAGCGAGGCCCTGGCCGTGATCCAGGATTAACGTACGTCCATAGATTCCAAGCCGACCTGCAAAAATGACGCGGCCACTCGCTGCGGCATGGACTTCGGCATTCGGTACGGAGGCCAGGTCAATTCCTGTATGCACCTGTTCATCTATTTTTTGCCCGTTGTAATAGTAGAGGCGCTTTTCAGCAAAGTGACCGGTGGTCAAAGAGTTCTTTTGCCTCAGCCACGGGCCGTCCCAGAGTTTCTCGGGAGCCGTATCTTCTGCCACCTTTTTGAAAGTCAAGTGGTTCTCTTTTCTCAGTTCTCTGTTCACCTTTAGAAACTTGTCGATGTCCTTTGCCGCGGGATCGAAAGGATACGAAGAGAACTCGGCAAGAACGCTTTTCACGAATTGATCCGTTAGGTTCATTCGTTCCGTCCGAAACCGGACCCTCCTGATGTGGTAGTAGAAGGTCGTCTTCGAGCGGTTACCCGCCTTATCCTCCGCCCAGAGGTAGAGTTCAGGGTTCCCCTTCATACTATGAGGAATCGCAAAATAACAAACATAATGCCGGTTCTCGGAATTTTTCTTTGCAGGGAAACCACGGTAGAAAAGTCCATCCACGAAAAGGCCGCTTTTGACGGTGTCCGAAGAGGCTTGATACACAACGAGGCCAGCCCCGCCCACGTTCATATTATTTATCCGGCTTACGGCCCTGATCGACGGCGGAATTGTGTCGATCACCATCGTGTGCTGCATCAGCGTTAGGTTACCATCACCCCCACTTCTTCTGGAGTAATCCCATACACGAACTTCCAGGTCCACCCTGCCCTGGGTCAGATTCAACTTCGCAGGGTCAACGGAAAACATCGTGTCGTAACTTCGGACTCCACCACGGTTGAGAAGTCCCTTGAAGTCGAATTTCTTTTCGAGCACAGGAATTTCCCTGCCCTCCTGATTTAAAACAACCTTGAGAACCCTGAGTCCCCTCTTGGAATCCATGGCCGCCACCGCAAATGTTTTCTTTTCGGTCAGGAACTGAGGCAAAGGATCCACCCGTAGAAAAGGCTTTTCACCTTCGAAAATAGAAGTCAGGAACCAGACAAGAAGCGCGATAACAATCAGGACCAGCGAAAGAGATCCAATCGTCACGTACCGACTCATTTTCTTTCTTTCAACCATCGTTCTCCATCCAAACAAAAATATGGTTGAAGAGTAAATATCAACTAATGCCTCTGATGGCAAATTTTTTCGGAAATCAAGATCTTCAAAAATTTAAAGACCGCCGCCTCCCCTCCACTTCTACTTCAGTTCTCCCCCTGGATATTCCAACCCGCCTATCTTTCTCCCCAGGGCCTTGACCCTCTGCATAATTTCTTCTGGATCCAACGTCATGAATTCCCTGTTTTTCATCAATACCCTGCCCTGAACGATCACATCTCTCACATCCGCTCCGCTTGCAGAATAAACCAGGGCGGACATGGGATTGTAAATGGGACAGAGGTGCGGGCTATCCAAATCAATGACGACGATGTCGGCTTTTTTCCCAACATCGAGGGTTCCTATCTCTTCGGCGCGTCCCAATACAGCGGCTCCCCCGGCGGTAGCCATCTTCAGCACGGTGGTTGCATCAAGACTCGTGGGATCCCGATCAAATACTTTGGCCAGTTTTGCAGCGGTATCCATCTCCAGAAAGAGGTCCAGATTGTTATTGGAGGAACACCCGTCCGTACCCAAGCCGACCGTCAGGCCTTTCTTTATCATTTTCGAAACGGGACAGACCCCCGAAGCGAGTTTCATGTTGCTCTCGGGCGCATGAACCACTTTTACCCCTTTTTCCGCCAACAGTTCGATCTCGCTCTCATCCACGTAAACAGCGTGGGCGGCAATAAGGTCCCTATCGATCAATCCCAACCGATCCAGGTAGTGAACGGGTCTCTTCCCGAATTTTTCGATGATTTCCGTCACCTCATCCCTAGTTTCAGACAGATGGATCTGCAGGGGCAGATTGAACTCCCGGGATATTTCCCAAGCCTCCTTCAGGGTCCGTTCAGAACACGTCACAGGGCTGTGACAAAACACCCCCGGAGTGATCAACTCAGAAAAGCCCAACCACTTGATCAGGAAATTCCGTGCAACCTTAAGCCGATCCTTTGGATCGGTTACGCCCGGTGCAGGAAAATCGATCACTCCCTGTGCGATGTGGGCCCTCAGCCCGGACTGGTGAACGGCACGAACCGTTTCATCCTGGAAGAAGTATCCGTCCACGAAGGAGGTCGTGCCGGATGCAATCATCTCGGCACATGCTAGAAGAGCGCCGTAGTAAACGGTTTCAGGACTGAGAAAAGCGGCCTCCGCAGGAAAAATTTTCTCGTGGAGCCACTGCCTTAGAGGCAGATCATCGGCCAGGCCTCTAAAGAGAGTCATGGCAGCGTGGGTGTGCGCATTGACCAGGCCCGGCATCACGAGCGCTCCCGTGGCATCGATCGTTTCAGCCGTGCAATTTGAAAGATCCTGCCTTCCCTGCAAAATCGCTGTGATCTCCCCTTCGGCTACAAATACCGTCGCATCTTCAATGGGTTCCTGCATCCCCACCATCGTCAGGACCGTGCCGCCCTCGATGACGAGATCCGGACTTCTCTTGCGCTTCGGAATTACCTTGTTGCCCGAGTCTTTTGTCTCCACTCGCTCGGCCTCCTTATCGGAAAAATTGTCTTCCCTCCATTCCTGCCTCGAAAACCAAGGGCAAGTCCGGACAGGCCAGAATTGAGTTAAACTTATGAAACCTTGATGAACCGTGTCTTTTGACAGATAAGCCGAGAGTACAAAAAGGGGTTCAATGGCGTCAAGAGGCCTTTGGAAGGCGAGGAAATTTCCTTGACTTAATTGAAATTTTTGTAAAAATTAGGAACTCTGTTCTTTGTACCATGGTAACTGTTTCAAATAGCTGTGAGGATCATGGTTTCATAAGGCTCCTAAGGAACTGGAAAAAAGCTTTACAGTTTCTTTCATTGATAACCCCGAACTGAAGCGCCGGGGTCATTTGCTAGAGTGATCCTGTTATTCTTTCTATCTGGGAAGCCCTTCAAACAAAGAATCTGGATTCACAAAGGGGGCATGCCCTCCTTCTTTCAAGACGCCAAAGAACCTCTTTCCTCAAAGCGAAGTACAGGCGCTTTTCCATGGAGACGCCTCTTCTTTCCGAGGATTCAAGACAGGATTGGCATATGGCTATTATCGCTCCCTTTCGGGGCCTGACCTATAACCTGGATTCTAGAAAAGATTTTGCCAGGCTGGTGACTCCCCCTTACGATGTGATCTCCGAGGAAGACCAGCGACACTACTACCGGCAATCCCCTTACAATATCATTCGACTGATCTTGGGGAGGAAAAAGACGGGAGATTCTGACTGGGATAATCAGTACACGCGGGCGGCGGATTATTTCAGCAGATGGCGGTCTGCGGGAATCCTGACACGTGCCGACCAACCGTGCATTTATTTCACCTCCCTCACCTATGTCCCGGGAGACGGCAACGCCCAACGAACAAGATGGGGGTTCATTGCACTGGTCCGCATAGAGGATCAGGATTCGAGGGTTATTCTTCCTCATGAAAGAACGTTTTCCACACACAAGGACGACCGACTCAAGCTGATGAGGGCCTGTAACGCCCAGTTCAGTCAGATTTTCGCTCTTTACGAAGATCTCGACCACACCGTCCTGAACCTTTTTAGAGAGGCGGCCGGCCGCACTCCCCACATCGCCTTTCAATTCCGGGACGGTACGAAGCATCAAATGTGGATACTCGCGGATCGGGCGTTGTTCAGGGCTGTGGCAAATGCCATGCGCGAAAAACCGATCATCATCGCAGACGGCCACCATCGCTATGAAACCGCCCGCAACTTCAGAGACTTGATGAGGGCTCGCTATGGGTTGCGTCCGAAAAATAGATCCTATGAATTCGTGATGACTTACCTGTCGAATATGCATGACGAAGGGCTGTCGATACTGCCCTCCCACAGGCTCATCCGCATGGGTTGGCCTTTCCATCCGGAGCGGTTCCTCGAAGAGGCGGCAAGGTGGTTCGACATCGAAGAGATTCCTTTCACCAGCTCCAGTCTTTCCCGGAACTGCATTGATCTCAAGACCAGGCTTGAGGGCGCCGGGCGCTTGAATACGGCCATCGGCTTTTATTGTCACAAAGCAAATCAATGGGCGCTCTTTTCCCTCAGACCCAACTCATGGGAACAAAGCGGGTCTGACTTGCATCCGGCCGTGAGGCGGTTGGATGTTGTGGTCCTGTCAAGGTTCATTTTGCAGAAATGTCTCGGTTTCAGCAGGCAGGAGATGGATAACGAGGAAATTTTCCACTACGAAAGCAGCATCGAAAAGGCCATCCAGCACGTTCAATCCGGGAAATACGAAATGACCTTTTTGCTGAATCCCACCAGGATCGAACAGGTAGTGGAGATTGCAAGAAACCGTTTGATCATGCCCAGAAAATCAACCTACTTCTACCCCAAAGTCCTAACGGGTTTGGTGCTGAACAAGATCGATCCCCATGAAACCATCCAGGCTTTCTGAAATCAGGCTTCAGGCGGATGAATATGTCGATCACTTTATGGATGGTCGTCTCAGGCTAATTCAGTCCAGAGACGGCTATCGATTCTCCATTGACGCTCTCTTGCTATCGGAATTTGTTACAGTTCGGCATGGAGATGTGGTGGTTGATCTGGGAACGGGTTGCGGAATAATTCCGTTGATTCTCTTGCTAACGAAGCCGGTCGGGCATGCCTTCGGCCTGGAAATTCAGGAGGAGCTGGCTTCACAGGCGGCGCAAAATGCTGTGATCAATGGATTCGGAGATATGATGGAAGTCATTCTGGGAGACATCAGGCACTCTCCCCTCAAGAAGGCATCCGCAGATGTGGTCATATGCAATCCTCCTTACCGCCAGGTCAGGAGCGGTCGAGTGAATCCGGATCCAAGGAAGGCCATTGCCAGGCACGAAATCCTCCTGTCGATTGAGGACATTCTAAGCACTGCCAGGACCCTTTTGCGCAAAAGAGGGAGATTGGCCTTGATTCTACCATCGGTTCGTCTGTTCGATGTTTTGTTCCAAACAAGGCGCTTCAATCTGGAGCCCAAAAGAGTTCAAATTCATTACCCCAGCTTGCACTCAAGCTCCAAGCTGACGCTGATCGAGGCGGCTCTGGGAGGGAAGCCCGGGCTGGAAATCTTGCCTCCCCTCATCGGCCAGGGACCGGTTTGAAGAGATCAAGGCAATCTGCGAGATCCGGCGCCTCCGATCCTGAAATCGATCCTCCTGACGGCTTCTCGGCCCAGTTTCCGGTTGAGCTTCTCCCGGAGGGTGGCCTCCAGAAACTGTAGTTCCTGGAGCCATATAGGATCCATCACGGTCACCCTCAGCCTCCCCTTTTTGATCCAGGAGGGCTGGGCATTCTTGGATATGGTGGGACCGACCACATCGTTCCAGAACTTCCAAATATCCGCGTCATCCAAACGAAATGGCAGCGTCCCGTCTCTTAGCAGCTTTGAGATGATCTCCCCGATGGGAGTCAGTGGACCTTGATCCGCCCCCATCTATTTCTACCTCCTCAGATGAAACTTCATTTTTGTACAGGTTTTCTTACAGCACTTTTAGCTTCCCCGGTCGAGTCATTCCGGACCGTCACCCCGGTGAAAACCGGGGCGGAATCCAGTCTTGTATCCTGCATCCCCCCGGCTAACCCCATGCCGGGACAGGCTCCTCAAGTCCGGGATGACCCAGGAGTGAAGTTTCTGCCCTTGATTAGACTGGCCTCCAGGCCAGAGGCCCCGCTCGTATGAAACTTCATGAAAATCAGGGCAAAAACTCCCCCCTGTAACATCTCAATAAGTCGCGGTGGAACACCTGGATTCCGGCTTTCGCCGGAATGACAAAGTAGCTAAGTGTACGTCATTCCGGCGAAAGCCGGAATCCAGATAATGAGGGATTGCTTGTATTGCCCCTATTTATCGAGAAGATACTCCCCCCTTTTGTAAAGGGGGGCCGGGGGGATTTCTTGTAAGCCCTTGAAAATCCCCCTAAATCCCCCTTTTCCCAGGGGACTTTGACGATGCAACTGCAATGTGGTTCATGGAGTTTCTGACCTTTGATTCCATGGCCGCACCGGCCACACGCGGCGCTCGTACGAAGCAAGACCAGGTTAGATTCGATAGGCCCAAAAGTCAAGCTGCCTCGACGTAAAGACAGGTGGAAGGAACCGGACCTCACCGGCCGATAATGCATGAGTGGCACAATCTGGCGGCACGGGTCATTATTCCTTGACGAAATTGAAACATATCTATTATTGTTATTGTTTAAGAAATTCTTTTCCACAAAAAGTCGAAAGGTTTTTTAGGCGGAGTTTCAATCTTCGAAGGAGTGATTCAATGGCCTGGGATTGGGATAAATTGCAGCAACAAAAGAAGAGCCATTCAGGAGGAGATTCCGGGGGACCTCCTCGCGTTGACGAGGTGCTGGAAAGAATCCGAGGGGCGAGAGGGAAATTTCCGGGCGGGGTCTGGATCATTGTCGTCCTCATCATCCTGTTTTTAATTTCCATAAGCTGTTTTTACACGGTGGACGTGGATGAAGTTGGGGTTGTCCAGAGGTTTGGAAGATATGACCGGACCACCCAACCCGGCCTCCGATTCAAGTTGCCGAGCGGGATCGAAAAAGTGAGCAAGGTCAAGGTCAGGTTCGTTTTCAAGGAGGAATTCGGCTTTCGTACACTGGAGCCGGGGGTAAGAACCCGCTACGCTACTCCCTCCGCCTACGAGGGAGAATCCCTGATGCTCACGGGGGACCTCAACGTGGCCGTGGTTCCCTGGATTGTCCAGTACCGGATCAACGACGAGTACAAATACCTTTTCAAGGTTCGTAATGTGAGAAGTACGCTGAGGGACTTGTCTGAGTCGACCATGCGTCTCGTGGTGGGAGACAGAAGCATCGATGAAGTGTTGAGTAAACGGGAGGAGATCGCCGATGCGGCAAAGGAGCTGTTGCAGAAGGAGCTTGACGAAGCGGAGACGGGGATCAGGGTAAGTACCATCGAGATGAAGAAAACGGAACCTCCTGAACCTGTAAAACCGTCGTTCAATGAGGTCAACCAGTCCATCCAGGAAAAGGAAAAACTCATTTACCAGGCCCGGGAGGCATACAACAAGGCCATTCCTGCCGCCAAAGGGGACGCGGAAAAAACGATCAAGTCCGCCGAGGGCTACGCCCTGGACCGCGTGAATCGTTCAAAAGGGGATGCATCGAGATTTCTGGCCCAGTACGAGGAATACAAAAAAGCGGAGGATGTCACGCGTAAACGCCTCTACCTGGAAACGATCCAGGAAATCTTTCCCAAATTGGGCAATAAATACATCGTGGATTCGGATCAAAGAAACTTTCTCCCCTTGCTCAATATGGCTCCGCGTGAAGGAGGTAAGCAATGAACTACAAACTCCTGATTATCCCGATCGCCATTATCCTGATTGTGCTTTACTCAGCGGCTTATGTTGTGGATGAGACCCAGCAGGTGGTGATCACGCAGTTCGGCAGGGCCATCGGCAAACCCAAGACCGACCCGGGTCTCTATTTCAAGCTTCCGGTGTTACAGAAGGCCAATTACTTCGCGAAGAACCTTCTTGAATGGGATGGCGATCCAGGCCAGATTCCTACGCTGGACAAAACCTTCATCTATGTGGACACGTTCGCCCGATGGAAGATCGTGGATCCCTTGAGATTTTTTGAGACCGTGAATAATGAACAGGGAGCCCTGGCCCGGCTGGACGATATTATCGATGCCGCGCTGCGAAATTTCATTACCTCTTTTCCTTTGATCGAGACCGTGAGAATGAGCAACAGAAAACTGGAAACCTTCGATATCGGCATGGATCAGGTGCAGGAAAAAAGGGTCGCGCGAGAGATCAAGATGGGAAGACGGATGATCACCAAGGGCATTCTGGAGCAAGCCCAGCCCAAGCTTGGGGATTTCGGCATCGAGCTGGTGGACGTGAAAATCAAGCGCTTGAACTACGTGGAGGAGGTCCAGAAATCCGTTTACGCCAGGATGATCGCGGAGAGGAAACAGATCGCGGAGAAATTTCGATCCGAAGGCAAAGGGGAAGCACGAAAAATTGAAGGGAACATGGAAAGGGAGATGAAACGGATCACCTCGGAGGCTTACCGGGAAGCCCAGGAAATCAAGGGTAAGGCGGATGGAGAGGCAACTCGCATCTATGCGGAGGCATACGGGAGAAGCCCTGAATTCTACTTCTTCCTCAAGACGTTGGACGTTTACAAGGAAACCATGGACAAGAACAGCGATCTTATTCTTTCCACGGATTCGGACTTCTTGAGGTATTTCAAGGGCTACGATGAAACGATAAAAACAGGCAAAGAACGTTAGGCCCTAAGTTCTTGTATAAAACTTCATGGGGCCGTGGCAAGGCAAAAACTCCCCCTTTTCGAAAGGGGGACTTTCACGATCCAACTGGAATGTGGTTCATCAAGTTTCTGTCCTTGATTAGACTGGCCCTCCCGGCCAGAGGCCCCGCTCGTATGAAGGAGGAGTGAAGGGATGGTAAGAACCGAGATTTCGCTTTTTCTGGAGAATGTCCCTGGTGAACTTGGAAAACTGGCGAGCTTGCTGGCCCAGGCGGGAATTAACATCGACGCGTTGACCATTCAGGATGCCTCTGAATACGTTCAGGAACTCTTTCGAGCAAGAGGAAAGTCTCTTAAAAGAGTTGCTCCCGCCGCCAGTTACGGCTCCATGCAGAAGGACTCGGCGGATTATGCCTTGATTCGGCTGCTTGTGGACAACACGGACAAGGCCGTGGATCTTTTGTCCCGGCAAGGCTATGTTTTTGATATCATGCCCGTTATTGCCCTGGAAATCGAAAATAAACCGGGCACGCTGGCCAAGATGGCGAAAAAATTCGGGGAGGAAGGCATCAATATCAATTATGTGTATGGATCCGCTCTTCCAAAGGGAAAGAAGTCTCTATTTATTTTCTGTCCCGCGGACGTTGAGCATGCTTCCAGCATTTTCAAGGATGAGACCTGAACACCCGTCCACCCTTTCAAGATCGGCAATTCTGAGCTGGAGTTTTTCATTTCCTTGCCAGCGATGGACCTCCGGCGTAAAGACCATGTGAATAGACTTTCCCTCAATGGAATGCCACTGGGACATTCCAAAGCCGATGGCTTCAAAAACCTTCCCTCCTCTCCTCACCAGGAGCTTCAGGTGCCTGTTCCCCACCACCCGGGATTGAATAACCTCCAGGAAGCGGCCAAGGAAAACGGGCTCCGGATTTCCCTCGCCAAAGGGGGCCATGGTCCCGATTTCGTTGACCATTTCCGGCGTCACATGCTCAAGTGCAACTTCCGCGTCCACATCGAGGACGGGAATCAAATCCCGCTCACCCAGGCTTTTTGTCGCAAGGTCTTCCAGCTCTCTTCTCAAGGCTTCCAGATTGGCTATTTTCATGGTAAACCCGGCTGCGTAGGCATGTCCCCCAAACCTCTCCAAAAGATATTCGACCTCATTGAGGCTTGCATGCAGGTTGAACCCCTCGATGCTCCTCGCTGATCCCACGGCGCGTCCGCCTTCCACATTGAAGACGAGGGAGGGACGATGATACCTGTCCACAAGTCTTGAGGCGACGATGCCCAATACCCCTCTGTGCCAGCCTTTCGCCCCTATAAAAATCGTCCTGGAATCGAGGGACGGCTCCCCGCCCGACATGGCATTCTCGATTTCATTGAGGATTTTTCTTTCCAGGTTTTGCCGTTCATCATTCGCCGCATTGATCTTCAGGGCGTAATCTCTGGCCCGACCCAGCTCTTCTGTCATCAGAATCCGCAACCCGATTTCGGAGTTCCCCAACCTTCCCGGTGCATTGAGGCGCGGTGCAAGCCTGAATGCCAGGTCCTCGCTCGTGATCTCTGAACTTGTCAGATCCGAAACTTCTTTGATCGCTTTGATCCCCGCCCAACTGGAACGTCCCATGATTCTCATGCCGCTGTGAACGAGCATCCGATTCTGATCCAGGAGGGGGACCCTGTCTGCAACGGTTCCCAGCGCAACAAGATCAAGATAGGATTTCAGATCCGGTTCAGGCTTGGTGTGAAAATATCCTCGCTTGCGAAGCTCTGCCCGCAAAGCGACCGCGAGAAAAAAGGCAACGCCCACCCCTGCAAGTTCTTTAAAGGGGAAGGGACAATCAGGTCTTTGAGGATTCAACACCGGATCCCGGGCCAAGAAGTTCCCGGGAACCCGGTGATGATCCGTCACGATGACGTTCATGCCCAGCTTCTTCGCCAAACTGATTTCCTCCGCATCCGAACTGCCGCAGTCGACGGTAATGATCAGACGAGTACCGTTTCCGGAGATCTTCCGCACGGCCCCTGCATTGAGCCCGTAACCTTCCTCCAACCGATTGGGAACATAGCAGGAAACAGGAACGGCAAGACTTGAGAAAAAATGCGTCAAGAGTGCGGTGCCCGTCAGTCCATCCGCATCGTAATCACCGTACACGGTCATTTTTTCCTGGTTTTCGATGGCCTCCAGGATCACGCGCACGGCGCTTTCCATATCTGCCATGAGAAAAGGATCCGCCATGTGGGCCAGCCGAGGGGAGAGAAAATCATGGACCGATTCCTTCCGGGTGATCCCCCGGTTGATGAGCAACTGAGCTTGGAGAGTACTGAGGTTGGTTTGGGCAGCCAGGGATGGAGCCAGTGGGGATGGGGCTTTGACCTTCCAGAGCCTGCGAACGATCACAACGCCGGCCTCAACATCGCTTCTACTCTCTCTTTGTCTTCCGCAACATCCACTTCTACGGAATCATAAAGGGTTTCTATAACTTTGATCTTGAAGCCATGCTCGAGGGCCCTCAATTGTTCCAGTTTCTCAGCGGATTCAAGTGTCCCCTCCGAGAGACGGGTGAAGTGGATGAGGAACTTCATCCGGAAGGCGTAAAATCCTAAATGCTTGTAATGGACCGTCTCTGAGTTCGCGCCTCGAAAAAAGGGAATCGGACAGCGTGAAAAATACAGAGCGAAATCCGCCCTATCCGTCACGACCTTCACATGATTGGGATTGTGCACCTCAGCCGGATCCGTAATCTTGTATTTGAGGGTGGTCATGACAATGGTGCGGTCTTCTAAAAGCGGCCTGACCAGTTGGCTGATTGCGGAGGGGTGGAACGTGGGTTGGTCCCCCTGGATGTTCACGATGATCGTTTCATCGTCCAGGCCCATTTTAATCGCCGCTTCCGCGATACGATCCGTCCCCGAAGGATGCTCTTTTCCGGTGATCACCGACTTTCCGCCAAATCCACTGACACACGCTTCGATCCTCTGATCGTCCGTGGCCACGTAAACCGCCGAAAGTTCCGGACACAGAAGCGCACGTTCATAGACGTGCTGAATCATGGGTTTACCGGCAATTTGCGCCAGGGGTTTTCCCCGGAAACGGGTAGATCCAAACCTGGCGGGGATGAATGCGACTATTTTCATAGCGCTGGACTCAAGATGAATCCGGCCGGCTGCTTTAGCAGCCGGTGGTTCCCATTCGACCTTCGACATCTGACTTCACGACTCCATGTAGCTGGCACATGCTGAGTCGGATTCCCAGGCTGTAATCTTGCTCACCCTCACACCCCCCCGATTCAATTTTTGCGAAAGGAGCTGGAAGATATGGCGGGCGATATTTTCCGAGGATGGATTCTGGTGTTCAAAGGGTTCCAGTTCATTGAGAAAGCGATGATCCAATCCCTCGAGGACGCCTTTGGTGGCTTCCTTGATCAACCGGAAATCCATCACCAGTCCATCTTCTCCCAGGTTCGCGCTCGTCACATAGACTTCAATTTTCCAGTTATGTCCGTGGAGCTTTTCGCATCCACCCTGAAACTCCCTGAGCTGGTGGGCGGCCGAGAAATGGGAAGTGATTTTCAGCTCGTACATGTGCTTCTTTTCCCCGTCACAATGAATCTTCCTTACGATGCCTCTGCCTCACTGACCGATTTCCCGCATTCGGTGCATTTTCCGTCCACAATAATCCCCGTGCAGGTTCCGTCCGGGCAGAGCACCCTATCGTCAAAATCAAGTTCCCCCTCTTCCTCAGGTTCTACGCCTTCGCTTTTCTGCCTCAAATCAGCACCGCAAACCATGCAAAAATTCGCATCCTCGGGGGCTATTGCACCACAATGGGGACAGGCAGGTCCCGATATTTCCTTGTTACAGTGCGGGCATTTCATGGATGTAACCTCCCCTGTTTCCTACGTCAGGACAGCTCTTTGTTGATCGCTTATAACCGAGGGATCGTTTTGAGCCGTGTGTGCGAAAATCCCTCGCCTCGGTTTTAAGTGCGGTTTTTAACCGATTCTCGCTTCTTTGTCAATTGCGGCGTAGGGAAGTCAAGGAAGTGGGGTTGCCCTTCGCTAGCTTCGCGTTGCAAGAGCCGCTGCGCGTCTCGGTTCAATGGGCCGGATCTGAGGGACAGCGAGACTGCCAGGGGGCTGCTGTCCCCCAAAGCGGAGAGGGCATTCAGCGCAAATCCGTCACGGATCGAGGAACAATCCGCGCTAGCTTTTTTTCTTCGTGATGGTCTGAAATGAGGTAATCTGCTGCTTTACTCTTGTGCTCTTGCACTTTGGGCATCGAAATTTTTTCTTCTCGTATTCTGAAAGGGACAGCATGAGCGTGAACGGCTTCTTGCATTTTTCGCACATAAAATCATAGACCGGCATGATTCACCTCCTTGCGCAGTTGTGATGGTAACGAGTGGGTCGATGTGAAATGATAAGATTTTTCGAAGACCTGTCAAGGATTTTCAACATCTACGGATAGGACTTTGATGCGACGAGTAACAATCCGTGGCCGGGTATGCACAGGTCAATCCAAAGCCGCTTCAAGGTTTTCCAAACAAAGAAGTCTGCGGCACCAACAGGACCTCCTTTACCTGATCGAAAAGTTTCGATATCATAAATAAGGTCTTCACCAGGTTGGGGGGAGACTTTTGAAATCGAATGCCCGTCGCGTTTTGAGGATTTTGCTCCGCAAAGAAAGACCATCATCCAGAGGAAGAATTTCACTCATGAAAGTGCGATGCCCCAATTGCAGAACCACCTATAATATTGCCGAAGATCGCCTCAAGTTCGGAGAAGCGGTCGCTTTTCAATGCCCGGCGTGCCACGAGGGCACCATCAGGCTGGGGGAAGAGAATACCATCCCGCCTGCGACCGCATCGGAAGCAAAGCCACCGGATCCTGAACTGAGAAAAAAGATTCTTCGGGCGTTAACGGATTTGCCTCCGATGCCACAGGTCGTGCTCAGGGCCCAACAGATGATGGCGGATCCGGATTCCGGGGTAAAACAGTTGGCAAGCCTGCTTGAAACGGACCAGTCTCTCGTCACGAAGGTCCTCAGACTGGGCAATTCCGCCTATTACGGCCTGAGCGGGAAGATTTCCTCTGTTCAACATGCCTCTGTATTGCTTGGATACGAAACTCTGGGGGAACTCATCAGCATGGCCGGGGCTTCGAGCCTTTTAGGTAAAAAACTCAAAGGCTATGGAATGGAATCCGGAGATCTTTGGCGGCACTCCCTGGCTGTTGCCTTTGGTTCCAGAATCATCGCCCGGAAAATAGGGCTCGAATCTCCACATGAGGCTCTCATGGCAGGTCTTGTGCACGATGTGGGGAAAATTATCCTTGATCCATATGTCCTTGAAAAGAGAAACGCCTTTGTGGAGGTTACGGGAGGAGGCCGGCGAACCCTGCTCGACGCTGAAAGGGCGATCCTTGGATTCGATCACGCAGAAATTGGAGCTGAGGCCTGTAAGCTTTGGAACATCCCCGATGCAATCAACAGGGCGATCCGCTTCCATCACCAGCCGTCCTATGGGAAAGGAAACCAAATGGCATACACCGTACACATGGCCGATTACATCGCCACCATGAGCGGAATTGGAACCGGAATCGATGATATGCTGCATCAGATGGAGGATTCGACCATGGAGGTTTTGAATTTGAGTGAAGAAAATCTGAACGAGATCGTGACGGAAGTCCTGGAGGCGGTTCAGAAAATCGCCGAAGAAATGAAGATGGAATGATCGATTGAAACTCCGCCTGAACATTGTGAAGTTTCACTTCTTGAGAAAATCAAAGAGCTCCTCCAATTGATTTTTTTCAAAGCGTTCAAAAGAGACACCAAAGCCCGGCAGGTAGCGACTGTCTGTCTTCCACGGCCTAACCCATCGGACCTGGCACGGGATCGGCGTGCTGTCCTTGATCACCGTGATCACCACCGATAATGTTGATTCACTCCCGCACTCATGGCTCGTGATCACGAAACAGCCTTCCTCAGAGACGTCCGTAATGGTGGCTTTGATGGGCCTTTCCTTCTCAAAATCCGCCGTGAAGTAGAGATAAGCGCTCAGGTACGTCGTTTGCTCCTCGCCAGAGGAAACGCCACAGGGAATGTGCTCGCGGCACAGGTTATTGATGAACGCTTCGAGTATCTGCTTCCCGCTCAGTCCGCGTCCAAGATCCTTACTCTCCACCAGGCCGGAGAAAGAATCCGAATTGGGTCGCCTCGTGACGCGAATCACAGGGAGGGCGTCGAGGAGAGAAGAAAAGAAGAGCTTTTCGCGGGCAGTGGCTCTGATCAGAGTTCGGATATCAATAACAAGGCCCGAATAAGCCTTTCCCGGGCTCTGAGCCCTGAAATCCTCGAGCGTGGGGTATTCCTCCAGGATGACTTTTTCATAGGCCGCGAAATGTTTGCCAAAAAAGCTCCGTTCTGCTTCCTCCTTTGCAACGAGAACGATTCTTATGGAGTCCCCTTTCATTTCCGCCACAACGGAACCTTCATCTATTTAGCCCGGATTCATCGCGACCCGAGTTTGCTCAAACGCGCGCGTTTCGGTGCACACACGTGTCCACGTATGGCTGCGAAACCTCCAACTTATCCGAATGGGCAGGCCGCCGGACTCACTGGTCCTCGGCCCGTTGCCCCCTCTGCAACAACCCGATGACATCATCCAGCAGCGCGGTCACCTGTTCGTCCAATTCCCGCTCGCCGAGATTGGCCACGGGATGGGGCATGGAAAGAAATCGGTATTCGGGGACACCCCAACTCGAAGCCATAGCCTTCCCCGTTTCCACGAAAGGTTCCGTGACAACAGCGATGGCCGGAATGCCGTTTTTTTCCAAAAGGATGCCGTCGAGCACACTGCCCGAACTGCAGGACCCTCAGTCCCCTATTCCCGTGATGACGAAATCCGCCTTCCTCTTGAACTCCTCAATGGCTTCATCGGTCACATGATCGGCAGCCGACCTCTTCCGATTCATGTACACCATTTCCATTCCGAAACGCTCTCCCAGTCTTTCTGCGATCTTCACCAGAAGCACGTCTGAGTTGTATTTCGTGTTGTCAATGAGCCCCACCCTTAAGCTTTTCAAGTCCTTCGGCCGAGGCGCGTATTGGATTTCTTCCCTTTTTGCAGGAATCGTCGGATCGAAAATCTTCAACAGTTCCATCTCTATGGACCTCCGTATTCGTCTTTTTTGTTCCCCTTATCGGTTTCTTTCCTCCCGTCGGAATCCTTGCGCTGTCTTCGCTGTCTATGTCATTGGAGACGACAGGAAGACCGGCACAAACCGTTCAGGCGCGGCTGATCAAGGTTGTAACGGAACGGGTCGCCTTGTGGGAGCCCCAACCCGGAAGGCAGGAGGAGAAGGCACCAGCCCGGCCGCCCGCACTGATCACAAAAATATCATCCGGTTTGCGCACCACGTGCCGCTGTGTAATTTCGTCCTCTTCACATACGGGTCCGGGAAGTCTGCCTGCTCTTTTGATATCCGCCACCGAACGGCATGCATATTCGTAGAGACACATTTTCACCTGTGACTTGGTCCAGCCTTTACGTCGAAAAACCTCCTGGTGTTCTCCCGCAAAGACCACCCAGAAGTCCTGCTGTCCCACGATGTTCATGGATCCCAAATTGGCCATGGCATCGGCCATGGTGACACAGAGTTGCTCCGGATCGCTTGAAAGCTGGTTGTATATCTGGTGAATTCCCTCGGTGGCAAACACCGTGACAGTGGAGTCTTCCTTGCGGAATCCTCTCTCCACATGTAGAGGTTGCCAGGGACTCCCCTCCTCATCCTCGGCGAAGCAGAGGGTGTACTTGCCGGGGTTTCCCAGGGTTGAGCGATCCAGGGCGCCCGGGCGCGTGTTAATGGAATTCATCATCAACAGCCGCAACGCGCGACCGATCGTCGCGTTCGCCCGAAATCCCGGCCCAAAAACATTATCCCTCGCATTGATGGGCAGTTCTCTTGAAATCGGACCGTTCACCAAGGTGGCAACAGCCGCTCCACCCGTGCTGGTGGCAGGACCATGGTAGCCGAATTCCGGATGGCAAATTCCCTTTACGGCAGCCACCACCACGGGCATGTATTCGGGAAGACAGCCTGCCAGCGCGGCATTGACGGCCACCTTGTCAGCGGTAATGAGTACGTTGCGGGTTTCTATGTTTCCCACAACGTCTTCCCCCCTCAACCCGCAAGCAGCCAGCATCGCGTTCAAGGAATTCTCGCTTGGTGGAACCACGGGCAGTCCATCGGTCCACCCTTTTTGATAGTAGAGCTCAATCAGAGCCGCCGGATCTCCCGGTTGTAACCCGCTGTTCATGTCACCCGCCATGACTCTCCCCGTTATCTCTGGAAGTTCACTGCTTCGATTCGGAAATAGGGTAACCTACCAAAAACCTCGTGATAGATGTCGCTCCATTGCTATTCAAAATATATGGAACTCGTTTCGCAATACATCCTATGGAAATACAGCCAACCCGTCATGCCTTTGAAAACCGGCATCCAGAAGACAGCTCCAAGGCTTTTGACCCTGGATTCCGGGTCAAGCCCGGAATGACAATTTAGACGACACAGTGGGAGTGGCTTCCAGCCACGACCCCCATCGCTACGGCTACCTAGATTTTCAAATCCAACTGGAAGAACAAATGGCTGGCCGAATACCATGCCGTCTCCTGGTCTCGGTATTGGTTTCCGATACCATGATTTTATGAACTCTTTTTTCTCCTCCAGCCTTTTCTGGGGGGGGTCCTCCCCCAGAGGTGGAGGGTTTTGTCACAACGATGGCCACACCATTTCCAAAATCATCTACAAGGAGGACCCGAGATTTTCCAGGTGAGATCTTTCGTTGATCACTTCAGCCCAGAGCGATCCACCCTTTTTACATAAGACGTTCACCGCCGCAGTCTCCTGCCGGATTTGTCGAAATCCGGAAAGGGGAATCTTCGCCGCATGGCACAGGATCGTCATGTTTACGAAGTTGTGACTGGAGATAAGAAGGCTGCTCTCCGGCGAATAGCTTCCTGTGATTCGCTCCAAAGCCTCCAATGCCCTCTTTTGGACATCCTTGAGGCTCTCACCGCCCGGCATGATCACACTGGAGGGATCCTCTCTCCACGCTTTCAGAAACTCGGGGTACTGCTGGGCCCACCTCAGGGCGTCCAACCCGTCAAAATCGCCCAGGTCCATTTCTGCCAGACTTTCCTCTTCTAAAATCGGAATCATTGGGTGGAAGGTCCTGATAATCTGCGCTGTCTCCATTGCTCGGAGCAAAGGGCTCGAATGTATGGCCACAAGAGGCTCCTCCTTCAATGCCAAAGCAAGGCAGCGAGCCTGTTCCCTGCCTGTCTCGTTCAACGGTTGATCGCTTCTTCCCTGGAACCGTCGAATACGATTCCATTCCGTCTCCCCGTGGCGAATCAAAAAAATACGCATATGCATCGCAAAACCGCTCCCTTTCTTCGCAGCGCAGGGTAAACGCCATGGGAAAATGCAACCCACTCCACCGCTGGATTACGAGATATACACCGGCTCTCGCTGTATGAGTTCGATTGCCTCTTCGGCCGCATGGGCCAATTGGGGATGTGTGTCTCTCAAATTTGCCACCTGCCTCAGGTGGTCGGCAGTCCTCATTACCAGGGACGCCATGTCCCCTTCATCAACCGGCAAGAGGCTCAGCACGCGGTCCCACGGCATCCCCTTGGCCCATAAGAAAAGCGCCACAGAGGGCCAAAACGGGATTGGCGGAGTCTCGAACCCCCGCTTCCGCTTCAATTCCCGGATACGATCCAGAGAATCAAGGAGCCTGGCAAACACTTCTTCAAGCTCGGCCAGGTCCACAGCCTCCCCTACGCGCAATTCCAGTTCCTGGGATCTGTCCCATACAAACGCGGCGAGACCTCCGGCCATGCGCTCCGGACTCACACCGTCAAGAGCGCCCCTTCTAATCGCCTCTGCAATCAAAAGGGGTTGATCGAGCCGGAGTTTGGAAGCCCAGTAACCGTCCGGAGTCAGCCGATCCGAATGATCCACAAAACCTGTTTCCTTCAAGAACCGCACGTGACGTTTGAAGCTCAGCCACAATCCCTCTTCCATTTCATCCAGGCGAACGGCGAAGGATCGAAAACCCCGAAGCAGCCTCGTGAACGCGGCATGGCCATGCCCATGGCAGAGCTGGAAATGCTCGCACTCTTCGCAGGGGAGTGGATAGGATCTCTCCTGGTCCATATTGGATCCATCGAATTTTTCGAGATTGATGGGAAGAGCATCCAAATCCTCCGACAAGACGATGCTTTTTAAGCGGCCCTGAAGTTTTTGTAGAGAATCCTCAGGAGAAACGTCAACCCGATAGTCGAGGATATTTCTGATTTGATCCAGCTCCACCTTGCTCGCCTTGAATCCGCTCCTGATGCGGCGGGAGATCTTTTTCACCGGAAAAGCTGCGCAAACCAGCCTCCCCTCTTCCAAAGACGTCCGAAAGACCATGTAGATCCTGCCGTTCTTGTGACGGATAAGCCTTCCGGGATTCAGATACTCCCGGTAAGCCGCAGTTAATTGGTCGTAGCGGAAAGATTTTTTGAGTTTCTTCAGTTCCCGCTCAAGTTCCCTTCTCCTCTGGATATTGTCCAGCACTTCAAGAGGATCTCCCGTATCGCATTTTCCCCTGGGGAGGCTTTCTCTCAGCTCCAGGAGCATTTCATTCCAGCGCCTTCTCAAAAAAGAGCTCGATTCGGCCTGTTGGAAGGCGGCGAAAGATTTCTCCAGCAAATGTCTCACCTCGAAAGGCCTGTGAGAAAGCAGCAAATTGAGGGTCATCGAAAAGTTGATGTGTATCTGGCTCAGGATCGGTTCAGCCGGGGATTCCTTCAGCTCGTAAATGAGCTGGGGGTCCTGGTGCAGGGTCGGGACAACCAACGCAAAGCCGATTTGGTCCTTACCCCTTCGACCGGCTCGCCCGATCATTTGATGGAGGTCGGTGGCCGTCAGATCAATGAATTCCCGACCATTGTACCGATCGCTTTGAACGAGAACCACCGTCCTGGCCGGGAAATTCACGCCGGCAGCCACGGTTGACGTGGAAAAAATGGCCTCCAGATGGCCTTCGTTCATCATCTTTTCGATGAGAACCTTCCAGTAAGGGAGCTGCCCGGCATGGTGGGCTCCAACCATGGACGAGAGCAACGGATTCATTTGACGGTGTCCAATCAGGTGGGGATAATCCCTCAGGAAGTTCTCCGCAACCTGTTTGAGACGGGCCTTGGTCTCGGGGGGTTTCTCGGCTGGAGGGCAACTCACCACGGCACGGTCGCATTCGATCCGCGATTTGAGGAAAAAAATGGCCGGCAAAAGATCAAACGCCCTCAAACACCTGATGACCTCTCCCAGATTGATTTTTCCATGTCTGTTTGTCTTTTGGGAATCGAGATACTTTTTGACCTTGGAGTTCAGTCCTCGTCTGCCCCCAAGAGGGACAATCCGGCCATCGGGGAGAAGGAAGATCATTTCGAGAGAAACGGGACGTTGCTCGGAATAGACCACTTGATTTGGAGCCCCGCGGATTTCCTTCAACCACCGGCATACCTCTTCCGCGTTGGATATGGTCGCAGAAAGCAACAGCAACCGAACTCTTGAGGGGAGGTAAATGAGCACTTCCTCCCAAACCACTCCTCTTTCAGGATCGCTCAGGTAGTGAGCTTCATCTAAAATCACCAGGTCGGCTCGAATGCTCGTCCCCTCTTGCATGGCATCGTAAAGCTGGTTGCGGAGAATCTCCGTCGTTCCAACCAGCACGGGTGCGTCGGGGTTTTCTTTTCTGTCGCCGGTCAAAATGCCGCAACTGGGAGATCCGAACTCACGACAGAACTGTCCATAGATGGAGTTGGAAAGGGCCTTGAGGGGAGAGGCGTACCATACCCTCTGATCCTTTGATAGGCATGCCTCTATCGCCTGCGAAGCGATCCAGGTTTTCCCTGCCCCTGTGGGAGCGCTCACGAGCACATCACGCTCCTGGATCAGATGAAGAGCTTCAAGCTGAAAGGGATCCGGCTTGAGAGGTTCCGGCTCCGGAACTCCGATTTTGCGAAAAACCGGACCAAGGGCCGGATCGAGCTTCGGCTTCAAGGAATCCCGCTGCTTCGCTCGCCTCTTCCCGGCCGAACGATCCCTTGAGGCCCTTCGGGAGTATTGACCCAAGACCGTATCCTTCGTCGCAGTACCCCGAGGGGAGAAAGGCGCCGCGGAATCCTTCCCGGGACGAGAGCTTTTTTTGGGAACACGAAGGGGCCTCATGCGACTAATTCCTGCGAGATCAAATCCATGTCCGCAAGGTAACCCTTCATGGGAGCCCCCGTGCTCAGGCGAGAAAGCTTTTCATCCACGTTCTCCAAAGTGCGATCACACCCGTAGACCATCCTGATTCCATCCACAAGAAGCTTTTCCATGGCCTCCCTTACAAAGAGTCGCGCTGCGGCTTTCATGAACGCGGGAGAGCGGCTCTGGCCGCCGTCGTAAACCGCCGCCTTGTGGCAAAGAGCATCGGCCACTTCACACCAGGTGATCGTATCCGCAAGCAGCGACATTACAAACGGTGATTTGGTCAATTTGTGGCCCCGCGCGCTCAGGATGATTTCATTCAAAAGCCGAATCAGTCTCGCCAGCAGGGGACCGCCGCACTCCTCGGGGAGTTTATCCAAGGAATCTGCCATTTCATTGTAAAATGCCCCCTTCGACCGAACGGTACTCCGCAGGCGGAAGGTGGAAATGATGCTCCGCTGTATTTCGCTGGTTCCTTCGTAGATCGTCAATATTTTCACGTCCCGCTTGATCTTTTCAACTTCGTATTCTCTCATGTAGCCGTATCCACCGAAGGCCTGGATCCCGTCGTTCGCCATGGAATCGCCGGCCTCCGTGGCAAAATACTTGGCAATGGAACCTTCAACCTGCAGGTCTTCCTCACCGGAATCAAGTCTGCAGGCCGTTTTCTCAATATATGCCCTGCCCGCCTCCAGCTCAACAGCATGGGGGACGAGTAGCCTGTGGGTATAGCCCTGCTTTTCCGCAAGGATTGTCCCGAACTGGACCCTCTCCTTGGAATATCGGACGGCCCGTTCTAGGGAGGCCATCCCTCCCCCGAGTCCGAAAGTGGCGACCATGAGCCGTGTGTATCCGAATACCTGGTTTGCCTGTTTCAGCCCCTGTCCTTCCATTTCTCCCACTAGATTCTCGGCCGGAACATAGAGATCCTCCAGAACCAGGGGACACGTGTTAGACGCTCGAATCCCGTGTTTATCCTCGTGCTTGCCCGGGATCAAACCTTTTGTCCCTCGCTCCACAACGAAAAAAGACGGACCCTCGGGAGCATCTGCAAGAATGGTGTACAGATCCGCTACCCCGCCGTTGGTGATGAACTGTTTCTGGCCATTGAGCGTATACCCCTTTATTTGACCAGCATCATCCAGGACGCGCTCCGCCCTGGTTTTAAGCGCCTGAACATTGGAGCCTGCTTCCGGCTCGGTCACTCCGTAAGCCACAACAAGACCTTCTTGCGCAATTTTCCCTATATATTTTTCCTTTTGCCGCGGTGTTGCACCTACCCTGAGGGGATCCATGCCCAGGCATATGGCAAGAAAAGAAGTGGAAACGGCCAGGTCCATTTTGGCCATTCTCTCCGAAATCACCGCGATCTCGGTTGCTCCAGCACCAAGACCCCCATATTCTTCCGGGATGAAAATCAAATGAAGGGCGATGTCAGGCCCCAGCATGAAGCGGATAAGCTCACTCGGAAATTCTCCGGTTTGATCCATTTCCAGTTTGGCCTTCAGGGGTAGCTTGTCTCTTTCCAGCTTGTCGATGGTTTCAAGCACCATGGAGAAGACTTCAGGATCCATTTTCTTCGGCTGCGTCATGAAAAATCCTCCCTGCTCTCATTTCCTTCATAAGCGAAACTACGCTAAAAAAGATTTTAGCACATCGTTCCAGCAAATTCGACCGGTATAATCACGCACTTCCACTTTTCTCCCTTCTGCCTGGTCGTGAGGTAGCGGGGAGATTTGCCCCCAAGCCTTTTTCCACTTTGTCGAGAGGGGAGTTGCTACTCCTTGATCTGATTGCGGCGGAATTGGAGATAGGCATCTCTCAGCGCAACATAAGGATCCAACGCAGCCCTCTTAAGGGATTCATACTCCCCCAGAGTGAGAGAAGTCTTGTTTACCGCGTCAAGACCTCTAATCCAAGCCCATCTTTTCAGGGTATCAGGAAGGTAGTTAACAGGGTTAAGAAAAAAATCCCCGGCCGAACCGATCGTGTCGCGGACAGTGGAGGGTCCCAGGATCGGCCAATTGATGTAGAGGCCGTTTCCGATCCCGTAAAAGCCGAATGTCTGACCCAGATCTTCATCTTGCTCTTCCAGCTTCACCGCCTCTCGGGCAATGTCCATAAAGCCGGCCAGACCAATGGTCGTATTTACCGTGAAGCGGGCAAGTTCCGTTCCAAAAGCGTCCAACTTCCCTTGAAAAAGACAGTTCGCGGCTCGGATCGGCGTGGTCAGATTCGAGAAGAAGTTGCGCACATTGATTCTCAAAGGCTCCGGGACCACAGCCTTGTATCCGGTGGCAATCGGTTTCAGAAGCCAGAAATAGAACTTGTCATTGAAATAAAAAAAAACGCGGTTCACCGGCTCAAGAGGATCCGGGGTCACGTCCACGACTTCGGTTTGTTCGGACTCAGGGATCGGAGCTCTTTCTTGAGCCGTCTGGTTTCGGGAGAACCTGGTCGAAGTGTTTTGCGAGCGGGCTTCATGGTGCCACAATTCCTCGGCGAGCACGATTTCCGGCGAGGCGAAATTCTCGGTGGAATTCATCGGGCTTGATGACGAAGCCAGCGCTAGGCCGTCCGACAAAAGAACCATCAGGAACCACGTGAAACCCATCAGCAGAGGCCGAAAAATGTCCATCCGGTATCCATCCCTTTGTCGGTTCCTCCCGTACGAGTCATGCTGCCTTTATCCCTCATCCACCTTGGCTTTCAGCTTGGTCATCAAATCCTTGAAGGAGGACCTCACCAGGATGCTGTTGAACTGTGTTCTATAGTTGTTCACAAGGCTGACCCCTTCGATGGAGATGTCGTACACAAGCCACCGGTCTATTTCTTTTTTGAGCCTGTAGCTCACCGAAACGGATCTACCTTGTTTTGTGAGGATCTCCACGTCCACGACGGCGTATTCCTCTTCCACCCTTTCACCCGCATAGAGAACCTTTTCACCGGAATAATCTCCCACTCTCTCCATGTAGGTCCGTTCCAGCAACTTTCCGAAAAGATCAATGAACTCCTTTTTTTCCTCCGGCGTCCTTTGGGCCCAGTGCGTAGCCAGGGTCCTTCTGGACATCTCCTCCCAGTCGAAGCGTTCATCCACCGCCTGTCGGATCAGATTATTCCTCTCCTTCACCTTTTCCGCGGATTTCAATGCCGGATCAGTGACAATGGCCAAAATCCTGTCAGTTGTTGCTTTCACCTGTTCGGTCGGTTCACCCGCCACGGAAGGGATGGAAAAGCCCCCAATAAGAAGCAAAAAAACAAATCCTCGTAATAGGGATTTGAAAGTCATACACTTCTCCCTGGAAACGCCTGATTGAGACCCACCATGTCGTTGGAGAACTTCCCAGGCGCCCCCTCGAGCGGCCTCTAGCAGCCAAATCAAAAAACCCGGCGATTGCCTCGCACCAGCGAATGCCCTGGGATAGAGAAATCCTCTGCCTCGCGCCATTCAACCAAAGCCCGGTGGGATCTCCCTCTCCCAAGCGCGTCATTAGTTTTTATCCAAAAAACCATCCTTTTGTCAACACGCATGAAGCACCCGGTGCTTCATTCGCCTTTGCCACTGGCAACCCTTGCTTGGGTTGACAGTGGCACGAATCCCTCCTATCATAATAATGTTCAAGCTCTCACAGGCATGGAATTTGCTTAAATTCTTTAATGTGGTCGAACCTCCGCAACACCACGGAGAAGCCTGAAGGCATTTGATGAAGGAAGAGGAGTAAGTCCCTTTGGTAAGATATATTTTCGACCCCCAAAAAACAATTTGTTTCCTTTTGGGTCTATTTCTGATTTTGCCGGTTTGCTCTTTCGCCACGAGTCCCACCGTGAACTGTGTCTACGACGGAGACACCATCGGCGTGGAAAGTGAAGGAGTGAGGACAAGAGTCAGGCTGGTCGGGATCGACGCCCCGGAAATTTGCGAGACCAAAAGGGAGCTGGAACAACCTTACGGCCGGGAGGCAAAGGACCACCTGTCACGGCGATTGCTGGGCAAGACCGTGGAGCTTCGAGGATATGGGTACAGGAGACACGATCTCCTTTTGGGTGAGGTGTTCCTTGCTGGGGAATCCATTAACCTGGAAATGATCCAAAAAGGTCTTGCGGAGGTGTATCGCGGAAAAACGCCCGTGGGGTTTTCCATAGGCTCCTATCATGAAGCCGAGAACTCGGCGCGTCAAGCGGGACGAGGGATCTGGTCGCTGGGCGACGATTACATGAGCCCCCAAAAATGGCGAAGATCGGCGAGGCTAAGGGCCGTCTGCGCCATGGTCTTGTTCGGTATTTGCAGTCAGAAAGAGGAGTGAAACCCGCTAGATTTTTCCAAACACGAAACTGGAAATCAATTGCTCCAGGTCCACTGCCGGTTGCGTGTCACGGATTCTCCCCCCCGGCGGGATGAGCTTTTCAGACCCCCCAGGGGATATTTCGATGTATTTCTCGCCAATCAGCCCCTTGGTCTTGACGGAAGCGATCGCATCCTCCTGAACCTTCACATCGACGGGCAAGGTCAATGTCACGCCAGCCTGATAATTTTGCAGCGAGATCTCCTTCACACGTCCCACTTCAACCCCCGCGATCACCACGGACGATCCCGTTTTCAATCCGCCGCTGTTGGAGAAAACCGCTTTCAGCTCATATCCCTCTCCACCGAGAACTTCCAGTTTCCCCAGCTTTATGGATAGATAGCCCAGGCAAATGATTCCGGCAACCATGAATAGGCCTACCACCAACTCAAGGTCCAACTTCTTCATTCTCTCTCTCCTTTGGCCTCATCCCTTCGGAAGCAGCCTTTGAAAAACGAGCATAACGGCTCAAGCTTGAACTTCGGCACTTATCTTTCTTTGTCAGGCCATAAACCTTGCAGGCCAGCTCTCGGGGTAGCTCACATGTCTCCATATCCTCGAATCGCATCCTCATGGATTCCCCCCTAAGGCAAAGACTCCCCCCTTTTGTAAAGGGCCGGGGGGGGTTCTTGTAACCGTTTGAAAGCCCCCCTAAATCCCCCTTTCCGAAAGGGGGACTTTGACGATCCAACTGGAATGTTGTTCATGAAGTTTCCCCTCTTTGATTAGACTGGCCTCTTCGGCCAGAGGCGGCCCTGGACCGATGAACGATTATGCTTTTTCATCGTTTGAGGCTCGCGCCGTTTTGGCGTGCAGAAACTCGTGAACCACTCCATCCCGTGAGGAGAGAATTTCCTCCGGCGTCCCATAGAAGTAAACCTTGCCCTCCAGAAGCAGCGCCACCCGATCCACGATATCGAAGACCCTCGGAATTTCGTGGGTCACGATGATTCCGGTGAAGCTGATCCGTTTGTGGGAAGCATCGATCAATCTCAAGATGGATAGTCCGATCACCGGATCCAGTCCGGTGGTGGGCTCGTCGAAAAGCATGATTTCCGGCTCGGTGATCAGCGCCCTGGCCAGGGCCGCCCTTTTAATCATCCCTCCGCTGATCTGGGAGGGGTATTTTTGCTCTGAGCCGGAAAGCCCCACATGCTCCAGTTCCCTGGAGACACGCTGTCGGAGAACCTCGGAGTCCAATTTGGTCTTCTCTTTGAGGGGGAAGGCCACGTTTTCAAATACCGTCATGGAATCAAAAAGAGCCCCTGCCTGAAATAGAAACCCTAAGCGAGTCCTCAGCTCGGTCAGCTTCTTCCCGCTCAGTGAGGTCATGTCATTGCCGTCCACAAAGACACGACCGCGGTCCGGCTTCATCAATCCTGCCACATGTTTCAGGAGCACGCTCTTGCCGCTCCCACTACCCCCGATGAGGGCGGCCACTTCCCCTTTCTTTATTCCAAGGGAGACGCCCTTAAGTACCGCGTTGCCGTCGAAGGACTTGTGCAGGTCTTCAATCCTGATCATTCTGCTACCGGTATAAAATGGAAGTCATGAAGTAGTCCCAGACAAGGATAAGCACGGAGCAAAGGACCACGGCCTGGGTAGTGGCCTTGCTCACACCTTCAGCGCCAAATCCGCTCAGTTCAGTCGTATAGTACCCCTTGAAACAGGACACCCATGCGATGAGAATGCCAAAACTGATGGACTTGTAAACGCCCTCCAAAACGTCGTCCATCTTCACATAGGAGGCCATCTCGCCGAAATAGGTGCCGGCCCCGACCCCGAGAAGCTTTCCCCCAACCAGGTAACCGCCCGCAATACCGACCACGTCAAAAATCGCCGTCAGCAAGGGAACGGAGATCATGGCAGCCAGAAGGTTCGTGACGATGAGATACCGATACGGGTTGAGACCCATGAGTTCAAGCGCGTCGATTTGCTCGCTGATTCGCATGATTCCGATTTCAGCGGTGATCGCCGAGCCCGCTCTGCCGGTGACCATGAGGGCGGAGATCACAGGTCCCAGCTCCTTGATCAGGGCGAGACCCACCATAGGCCCGAGAAAGGCCTCGGAACCGAACCGGCTGAGGCTGTAGTATCCTTGAAAGCCCAGCACCATGCCGGAAAACCCTCCGGTGAGGATGATCACCAGCGTGGATTGAAACCCGATGAACCGGATTTGCTTGAGCAAGCGTGAAAATTTCAGGGGCGGAATCACGGCGTAGAGAAAGCTTTTCGCCAAAAAGAGGCCCATCAACCCCGTGATGCGCAGATACCGGAGGGTTGCCGCCCCCAATTTTCGGATGATCGCCATCGCTTCGAGTCTTTCCTCTCGAGGATCTTAGGTCTTTTCCGCGTGCAATCCATGACTTCACTTCCCTTGCAGGGAAGAAAACCCCGCGATCATATCACAACAGAGCACCGGCCGTCTATCAGGGATTATTCAGGAGGAAGTGTTCCGCACGGTTTTACGCTTCGCTCGCCGGGTGCTTCGGGTGCTTCTCAGCGTCAAGCCGGGTCTCTATTGAAATTGCCTTCTCTTTGTACTATGAATGGATGTATTTCACATGGAGTTCTGAGAGGAGTGGCAAGTGAAACTAGAAGACTTTCCAGAGGACATTCGTCCTTATATCATCCCCAAACCACAGGGGGAGATGTTTTATCGATGCCTGGGCTGTGATAACCCGTTCGACATCGACCGGCTTTTATACACCTGCCCTCAGTGCGGCGGGGTGCTTCTCCTCTTTGACAGGAATATCCGCCGCATCGAGGAGATCGGTGGGAAGAAATGGCGGAAAATCTTCGACTATCGAAGAATGTTGAACGATGCACCCCTCAAGGGCATCTTTCGCTATTACGAGTTCATCGCTCCCATCCTCCCCCTCGAGCATATCGTTTATCTCGGTGAAGCCCATACTCCCCTGGTTGAAGCGAACCGACGGCTCAAGGAACACGTCGGGATCGATTTCTTCTTCAAGAACGACGGGCTCAATCCCAGTGCATCCTTTAAAGACAGGGGAATGGCTTGCGCACTCAGCTACATCAATCACCTCGCCAAGAAGAAGGGATTGAGAAACCTACTTGCCATCTGCGCCTCGACGGGGGACACATCGGCCTCTGCCGCCCTATATGCCTCTTATCTTGGGGATTTGGTAAAGTCGGTCGTTCTGCTGCCCAAGGGAAAGATCACCCCGCAGCAGTTATCCCAACCTCTGGGAAGCGGGGCCAGGGTGTTGGAGATTCCGGGTGTCTTTGACGATTGCATGAAAGTCGTTGAATTCCTTGCAGAAAAATACAACGTTGCCCTGCTCAATTCCAAGAACGGCTGGCGCATCCTGGGGCAGGAATCCTTTTCATTTGAAATCGCCCAGGACTTCGAGTATCAGGTCGGCGACAAGGCGGTGGTTGTCCCCATCGGGAATGCCGGCAATATCACGGCGGTCATGAGCGGTTTTCTCAAGTTCTTGGCGGCGGGAGTGATTGATCGTCTTCCGAAAATCGTGGGCGTCCAGTCTGAACACGCCGACCCCGTCTACCGCTACTACCTGGAAGAAGACGCCTCCAGAAGGGTTTTCCAGCCGGTTACCATACGGCCCAGCGTGGCCCAGGCGGCCATGATCGGGAACCCCGTCTCCATGCCCCGGGTGATCGAACTGGTGAAAAAGTACGACCACGCTGCCGGGGAGAAGCGTGTTTTCGTGGTCCAGGTGAATGAACAGCAGATCATGGATTCCATGATCCTGGCCAACAGGAACGGAAACATCGCCTGCACCCAGGGCGGAGAGTCGCTTGCAGGCCTTCAGAAGGCGGTAGAAGCAGGATACGTTCTACCCGGAGAATTGGGGATTGTCGATTCAACGGCCCATATGCTCAAGTTTGCCGTTTTCCAGGAGATGTATTTCCAGGATCGTTTCGATCCCGAATTCCGTGTAAAGCCGCACCCGGAGCTTCAAAATGCTCCGGTTTACGTTCACCCGGACACTCTTTCCAGGTCTCCTGAACCCGGCCGGCCCCTTTCGGGAGAGGACATGAAAACCTTTGTCCGGGAGATAGCCGCTGAAATCGTAAGAATCCTTGACCTGAGAGAAAAATGAGCGACTTGAGTTCCTCTCGGGTAACATCTCAATAACCAGGAGGAGCACACCTGGATTCCGCCCCGGTTTTCACCGGGGGACGCTCCGGAATGACAGGATAAGGTAAGTTCACGTCATTCCGGCGAATTCCGGATCGGGGTCCAGGACAGGCGCCGGAATCCAGACCTCTTAACAGCAACCATATTCAGCCCTAAATATTGAGAAGACACCCTCACGGTGCTAAGGCATCCCCTCTTATGCTGAGAATCAAAATTATCGTCGTGGATCGCACTCGAGCTTCCTTTCTCAGGGAAGGAGAACTCTTCTATTTGAAGCGCCTCCGGAGGTACGCCCGAATGGAATGGGTGGAGGTAAAACCTGCACCTATCAAGAAGGGGAAAAGTTCTCAGGAAATCCTTGCCGCCGAAGGAGATGCCATAGCCAGGAGAGTGGTCCCCCCGGAATACACAATCGCCCTGGATCGATCGGGAAAAACCTATGATTCCATGAAACTGGCGGCTCACCTTCAAGAATTGTCCCTTGAGCACCAGCAGATGGCTTTCTTGATCGGGGGCCCGTTGGGACTCTCCGAAAAGACCCTGGAGGGGGCCAATGAAATTCTTTCCCTGTCGAAGCTGACCCTGACCCACGAAATGAGCCGTCTCCTGCTGCTTGAACAGCTCTATCGAGCCCTTACCATCCTTCGCGGTGAAAAGTACCATAAATAGGGAGCGCGAGGCCGCGAGGGCACGAGGGTGCGAAGAGAAAAACCATTTCCCTTGCCATGACTACTGCAGCGTCTGGGCTGCCCATGAGGAATGCCAATTGCGATTTGGTGAAATCAGTTGCAGACTCTGGAGGGTATTCTGGACGGCTCGAATCCCCAAGCCCGGCAGAGCCGGGCGAACAGTTCATATAACTGCTCCGGGCTGGTTCCCATGGAGATACATAACTCTTGAACAGTGACGGACTCCTGAATTGCCAGGCAGTGATCGTAGACAAAAACCTGGAGCTGCTGGCCGATGAACCAGAAAGGATAAATTCTGCAAAAAAGAGGCCTTGCTTCCCGCGGCAAGAGACACCCCCGAGGCCCGAGAAGGGAACACTGACCGATTTTGTCGATATGAAGGCGGTAATGCCATCCCTCCGCCGGGAGCATTTGGTAGACCTCCTCCGCCCTGTCAGGAAAAAGTCGGATCATGTGGTCGATGAAAGGCGGTGAGTTGGGCACCTGCACGACAAAGTGTTCGCCGATTGTCCATGGGGCAATCGCCGCCATATGATTTCTCTCCGATTCCGAAACAAGGGCTGCGAGTTCCTCTTCCCCGGGGCGGCATTGACAACAGGTCGGTCCCAGTTTTGCACAACGGGCGCAAGTGGTTGGGTTTCCCAATCCTTCAATATCCGGACCTGTCTGGCGCCTTAGATCGTTCTCAATCATGGAGACCTCTCAAGGATTCTATCGGCAAGCCTTTGCTCTTCCTTGAGCATAAAGTGGAAAATCCATCCCGTAGCCGCGCGCGGTTTCTCCATGATTTTCTCAAAAAAAAAACCCGCCGGAGGCGGGATTTTGGAGGAAAATTGTGGCGTTCCTCCTTTTGTGGCAGCCGTCAATCTCCTATCCCTGCGCACCACTCGCTTCCAAAGCCATGGCGATCTTATTTTTGAGCTCCGTCAGGTCAAAGGATTTAATCACATAGAAATCGGCGGCTATGGACTTCATGTCCTCTTTGAAAGTATCGTAGGCGGTGCAGAGGACCACGGGGAGATCATAGAATTTGTTGCGGATATCCTGCAGCAGGTCCAGGCCGTTATAATCCACCATTTTAATGTCCAGGACAATCAGGTCAGGCTTTTCCTCCTCGATTCTGTCAAGGAGTTTGTATCCGCTGTCGGCCGTGATCACCTCATAACCCGCCTCAGTCAATTCCTCTGAGTAAAGGTAGCGAATGTGTTCCTCATCATCCACAACCAAAATCTTTGCCATGGTCTCTTCTCCCGGTCTTCACATTTGGATGAATCTGAGCCTCGTTAAATAAATCCTTTTTCCAAAATGCAGGTCCTTCTTTCTTCGCCCTCAAAGGCTGGCTGGTTGAAAAAGTGCAGTCCGGGTCATGCAAAATGTTCAGATGCACGCTGAGCTTTGCGAAATCTCCCTCGGCCAGGATGCCGCTTGCGGTGCGAGGGCTCGCGAAATCCCCCTTGATCGGGCTGCAAGTACCACCGCACTGACCACAGGTAAGCGCAACGCCGCAGACGGACGTTTTTCAACACCTCTTTAAGATACTATAGTTTTGTAAGCTTTGTAAACCCAATACGATCGATTATTGTCCCTGCTCAGGATCCTCCTGGGCAGTGAAGCAGCCCCAAGACCTCACGATCCCGAGCAGATATCATCATTTGGATCTCTCACAGGGCTTTTGCCACGCAATCAGGAGTAGTCGTAAAAGCCTTTTCCGGTCTTTCTTCCCAGCCATCCCGCATCCACGTATTTTCTGAGAAGCGGACAAGGCCGATACTTGCTGTCACCGAGTCCTCGATGGAGCACTTCCATGATCGACAGGCAGGTGTCCAGGCCGATCAGATCAGCCAGCGTCAACGGTCCCATGGGATGGTTCATCCCGAGCTTCATCACCTGATCAATATCCTCCACCCCGCCCACACCCTCGAAGAGCGCGTAGATTGCCTCATTGATCATAGGCATAAGAATTCGATTGCTGATAAATCCCGGAAAATCATTGGAGGGCACCGGGGTTTTCTCCATCCTGATCGCCAGGTCCTTGGTCACCTTGTAAGTCTCCTCGGAGGTGGCCAGCCCATTGATGATCTCCACGAGTTTCATCATGGGAACCGGATTCATGAAATGCATGCCGATGACCTTTTCCGGCCTCCTGGTAACCGCGGCAATCCGAGTGATGGAAATGGACGAAGTGTTGGAGGCGAGAATGACCCCGTCTCTGCATGATTCGTCCAGTTCTTTGAAGATCCTCTGTTTCAAGATCTCCTCTTCGATCACCGCCTCCACCACAAAATCGGCCCTTGCCATGTCCTGGAGGGACGTGGAGCCCTCCACCCTGCCCAAGATTGTGTCCTGGTCCTTCTGGGTGATTTTCTCTTTCTTCACCATCCTGGAGAGGCTCTGCTCGATGGCCGTAAACCCTTTTTCCACGTATTCGTCCTTGATATCATTCATGATCACCGAAAATCCGCTGGCTGCTGCCACCTGTGCGATTCCCGAACCCATCTGTCCCGCACCCACGACTCCCAATGTCTTGATCTCCATTCTGCTTCATCCTCCTCCACGTTTATTTCCTTTGGCCCCAGGAAATGGGCCATTTTCCCGATATGATTTCCATCCGGAGGGTTTACGGATGGCCTCCTATCGATCCCGCAATCGGGGTAAATATAAACGCCACAAGGAAAGAAGCCCGCAAAACTATTCTTTGCGGGGTCCTCCAGCCCGGTAAAAGCGCTATCTACTCCGCTCGGCGCCCCTGATGAATGGTCAGCCGGTAGCCGAACCTCTTTCTCTCATGGGCAGCCAGGCTTAGCTTGAATTTCACGGTATCCACGTCCTCCTTCTCGTAATCCCCGAAGTCCCCCTTGTTTTCAATGTCCCAGGAGGAAGTGTTGAAGTTTCTTTTTATCTCCACCTGGACAGGAATCTCCCGGGTGTTTTTGAGCTCCACCTCGTAGTCGTGAATTTCGTCCCAGCCGCTGATATCCCCCTTGTTGTCGAACAGATACCTGGCCGTCTTGTAATCCATCAGTCTGGGCCTGACAATGATATTTCGAACCGCCCCAAGATTGACCTCCACGTCTTCATCCACCGGGATGTATTTGAACTCGGATTGTCCTTCGTAGTCCAGGTGGGTTCCGTCCAGGTCCCTGAAAACCTTCAGGGCACCACCGGGAATCGGGGTCTCCCCCAGGTTGTGCGCCTTGTCGTTCTTGAAGCTCAGGAAACGCATCACCCGGTTTCCATAGCGCTCTTCCTCAAACTTGTAAAGGTTTCTCACCGGGACTCCGGCCGACTCGAAACTGAGCAAGCGTTTGGATGCCCCATGAGGGATCGTCTCCGTTCCCTCGATGGTATAAAGAAAGTACTCGCTCAGTCCTTCCTTGCGGATCTCCTTGGGCTTCTCCCGCATTTCGTCCTCGGCCTTCATCAATGCCATTTTCGCCTCTGCCACCCGGCGTACTCTTTCGACCCCCGCCGGCGCCGGAGGGAGAGGAACGGGACCGGGCCGACCGTAGGGATACTGCCTGCGAGCCAGTTCCGCAATTTGATCCACCAGGTGTATTTTCCCTACGATCACTCGCACCTGGGCATTGTCGTAATCCTCCCCGCTGTCGTTCTTGATTCGCACATAGCCCTCCAGGTGCATGGTCGTCTCGTCGGCGTTCAGGACCCCCATGTAAAAAGCTCGCCATGAAAGGCCGCTGGTAAGATACGTGATCTCCACGGGCAGGTTGCCGCTGAACCGGCTCAGCACATTCCAGAGGCCCAGTTCTCGCACTCTGGGTGGAAAGGTCAAATCCACCACATCGATTTCTTCCGCACGCATCTTCGGCAGCATTTCAAGGCTGGTCGGATCGATCAGGGTGTTGGCCCAGGAGAATTGCAGGTGATTCGGGCCCTTTTTCACGGTCAATTCCCTTTTTTCCCTGACCAGGGTCAGATCGGCCGAATTGTAAATGGTCACCTGCACCTGATCCCGTGTGGGGAGGATGACCAGATCCACCTTGGCCGTGGCCGAGCCCTGGCTCAGGATAACGACCATTGCGGTAAGGACAAGGAGTCTCCATTTCATTTTCGCTCCTCCCATTATCGTATGTTCCTGCGATGGTAATGCATGAGAAGTTCCTTTTTGCCGCGCGGCGGCAGATCGATTTCGAATTCCAGGGTGTTGGCGTCTTTTCGCTCGTAGGTCATGTTACATGTTTCCATATCCCATTGTCCGGGGATATGCTGAATCATGGTCAACCGTGCCGAATTTACTTTGAAATTCTCGATGCTTGCCTTGATGACTTCATCCGTATCATAAAGGACGATCCGGTTCTTTTGATTGCGGCGGACATTGATTCGCTCATCCCGCATCTTTCGCTGTGTGACAACGATGTCGCGGCTGTCCCCGATATAGATCTCCAACTCCTCCCCCACGGGAATCTCCTCCACCGGGTCTTCCCCTAAAAAGATTGTCCCCTGGTGCCCGTCTTTTTGAAAAACACGCACCTTTCCGGGAGGCAGGGCAAATCTGCCAAGGCCGGAAATCTCTTGGTTCTTCACACGATAGCTCACGGGAATCCCCACGTTCACGTCCAGCTTTTCCGGGTCCCAGGGCAACTTCGCCGCATCGAAAGTCCAGCGTTTTTCGATAGGAACGGCCTCTTTCTTAAAGATCATGATCTGCTTCGTCTCTTCGTGGCTGAGGCTCTCCTCATAGGTTTGTCCCTCAGCCACCAGCACGGTGGCCTTTTCGAAATCCTCTCCGGAGAAATTCCGCAGCACCAAAAGCTCCTTCAATTGGATCTGCGTCTCCTCCTTGTCGGCCACCGCTTTGTACGCAAACAGCCGATCGATAAAAGAAAGGAGGTAACGAATTCGAACCGCTACCTCGAAGGCCTCTTGACTATGGATCTCCCAGACCAGTGCGGCCTCATTGGGCGGGTAGCTCACACTGAGCACGGTCACCTTGTCGGGCTGGGTGATCACGCTCAGCCGGATCGAATCTTCGTCGATGCTCACCCCTTTCCAGGAGAAGTCCACTTGATTAAGGCCTTTCTGGAGCGTGAGCACGCGATCCTCCTCAATCAGGGTTGCCTCTGGATGGTCAAGGCGCACGATGGTTCTGCCTCGCTCCGGAAGGGCCACCAGTTTGATTCGGGCACTTACGGGCGTTGACACGATCAGGAGAACCACCGCCGCCACAAGCACTCCGATCCTGTTCTTTGGTCCTCTCATTTCCTTCTCCTTTCCGAAGACGCCGGTCTACACCACCCGGTGCCCTCGCTGACAGGGCTCAGGGATCTTTAACGAGTAGGGTTTTTTCTCTTCATAGTCAAGCTTTTTACAATTTCCACCATCGACCCGCCGAGTATTGAAATTGACTCCACCGGGCAATTAGGATAGGTTGGCGCTTCAAGATGGGGGCAAGTTCTCGATGCCCCGATGGCAAAATGTACCTAGCTTCGAGTGCAGAGCCGGATCGATGGCGTGATCATCCTCCGCGGGGAGCGGCATCCTGCCGCGACTCATTCCGGCACGTCTTTCCGGTTCACCTCAAAAATAAGGATAGGAACGAAGACTCATGGCTGAAAGATGGAGATTCCTGAATCTGGGATTGGTCGATCCGGTTAGCTACTGGACCTATCCTGAGGCTGTCATGGCGGCCAAGGCAGCAGGAGCCGTGCCCAATACGGTCGTCTTTTCCATCCCCGGCAAGCCCACAGTGAATGTGGGCTACTATCAGGATGTGGAAAAGGAAGTGAACCTGGATTTATGCGACAAGCTGGGGGTCGAGGTTGTAAGACGATTCGGTTTCGGTGGAGGCGCACTTCTCTACGACGAAAATTCACGCCTCTTTCACATCATCGTGGAGAGTGATCGGTTTCCCAGAGACTATCTGGAATTGATGGCCTATTCCAGCAAAGGCTTGCTCCGGGCCGTTCAAAATCTGGGTATTGAGGCCACTTTCGTGCCCATTAACGACGTCCTCACGGAGTCCGGCAAAAAAATCGGGATGTGTTCCAATTTTCGCACCGATTTCGACAACGTGACTTACGTGACCCTATCTCTCCACAGAAACGTAGACGTGGATCTGGCCATGAAACTAATCACGCCGCCGGCTGAGAAGTTCAAAGACAAGGTGGCCAAGTCCGTGAAAGAAAGGATCACAACCATCAGTGAGGCATTGGGTCATCTGATCCCTTCCGAGCAGTTGCTTGAAGCCACAAAAAAGGGGTTTCAGGAGGCTTATGGAATCGAATTCTATGAGGGTGAGCTCACAGCAGAGGAGTTGGCCTATTATCGCGAAGCCTTCAAGAGAAATTCCAGCAAAGAGTTCCTCTACAGGTATTCCGAGGGGGTGAAGTTCAAGGAGGAACTGGCCTCACTGGAGAAAGGCATGCTCAGGAGATCGGAGTTCATCCACAAGGGTAAAAAGCTCATTCGGGTGGTCTCGTTGACCGACGGCGAAAAGATCAGAAACATCATGATCTCCGGAGACTATTACGCCTATCCCTGGGATATCACAGACCGGGTGGAATCGATTTTGATAGGGACTCCCCTCCGTGACAGGGAACTCATCCGGCGAAAAATCTCGGATAAATTCCGGGAAACGGAAGGAGAGCTTGCTTTGATCCCGGTGGAGGAGTTAACCGAAACCGTGCTTTCGTGCCTGGAGAAAGCCGAGAGCAAGTGAATGTCAAAGGTCAACATCCAAATGCCAAACAAGACCCGACTCCCGACCCCCTTTTCTTCAAGTCCACTGGATCATTCCGCCCTTCGCAGCTAATCGGCAAAATTTTTTGGCATTTGGAATTAATGAGCGTGCCATTATTCCATCTTGAATCCTTCCACAAATTGCAGCGTGGCAGGACTCACGACGCAGGGATCCGTGAGGACGTTCACGCAGGCGGGTTTTCCGGACTGAACAGCTCTTCGGACCGCGGGGATAATCTCCTCATCCTTTTCCACCCATTCGCCGTAACCGCCCAGGGCTTCCACCACCTTCTCGTAGTGAACGGCCCCCAGTTCCGAGCCGAACACCCGTTCCTTGCCGTAGCAGAGTTCCTGCCCATGTTTGATCATACCCCAGGCCCCGTCGTTGTTCACCACACACAAGAAAGGAAGATTGTGACGCACGGCAGTGCAAAATTCCATGGCGTTGAGGCCGAAAGAACCGTCCCCATTGATCACCACCACGGTCTTTTCCGGCCGGGCCGCTTTCGCCGCTATTGCGAAAGGGATCCCGGTACCAAGGCAGCCAAACTGCCCCGCTGCTGCGTGAAGGACCGAAGACCGCTCCTTGGCGTTTAAACCCACGATCCCGAAATAAGAGGTATCTCCCCCGTCCACCACGTAGATGGCTTCGTCTCCTATGGCCTCCCGCACTTTCGCCACGACGCGAGCCGGATGGATGGGATGGGCGGGTTTATTTCTCTGTTCCATCTCCCCTTGGATGAAAGGCTCGTACATTGCCTTCAACGTACTGCGCCACTCCCAATGATCCCTCTTCTTTACGACTTTGTTCAATTCTTTGAGCGCCAGAGCCAGATCTCCCACCAGACCCACGTCCGAAATCCGATTTCGGTCGATCTCCGTAGGGTCGATGTCCACCCGCACCATCTTGGCCTGGGGAAAGCCTTGCCCGAACATCAAAAGCCAGTTGAAACGAACGCCCAGTGCCACCACCAGGTCGGCCTGACCCATGGCCGTGAGCATGCCAAGCATACCGCCGTCCCACAGGGACAAAGGGTGTTCGTCCGGGACAACGCCTCTTCCGGCATTGATCAGGGCGAAAGGGATGCCCGTTTTGTCGATGAACTCCTTGAGTTCTTCATCACAACCGCTAAGGCCCACACCGCTTCCGCCGATAAGAATCGGCTTTTGGGCCCTGTTCAGGAGCTCGGCTGCAGCCCCGAAGAGGGACGGATCAGGCTGAGACTTCCCCACCAGAGCGCCCTTTTTGGGCCAGGTCTCCGGATTCGTGTCGACCTTCACGTTCAGGATGTCCGGCGGCAACTCCAGAAACACCGGCCCCGGGCGGCCGGAGACCGCATGCCGGAACGCCGTGGAGATGTATTGCGGGATGCGTTTGCCGTCAAGGCAGGTATCGTACCATTTCACCGTGCTTTTGATCATGTCGGCCTGCTTCATGTCCTGAAGCGCCCCCAAACCTCGATCCCGAACGGGAGCGGTCCCGCCGATCAGAACAAGCGGGGCATTTTCCTGGTAAGCATTGACCAGGCCTGTGAGGGCGTTGGTAAAACCCGGCCCCGCTGTAACCAGGCAAACCCCCGGCCCCCCGGTGACGATGGACCATGCATGGGCCATCATGGCCGCAGCCTGTTCATGGCGCACGTCGATGAGCCTTACACCCAGATCCAGAAAGCCGTCATAAATGCGATCGATGTGGCCGCCGGGAAGAGAGAAAACGGTGCTCACTCCCTCCACTTCCTTGAGATATCTCGCAACCAGGTGCCCACCGTACATTTCAGCCATAACATCCCCCCTTTAAATAACCCTCAGACCGCCAGGACTTTGGAAACGACTTCCTTTTAGGCGCGATTCTAGGGAAATGCTCTGAATTCGTCAAGGATCCATGAAACTCGTAGGTTGTTTCATGGATCCCTTAACCCTACAACGATACTTATTATCCCGTCATTCCGGCGCGTCACCCCGGTGAAAACCGAGGCGGAATCCAGGCTTTTTAAGTAGGTTCATTACTTTCCGAAGAAATATCGACTTTGGACAAAAGTGAAATAGGTTCATACTTCTGTGAAACAAGGTACCGGCCATGAGGCACTGGGGAACGGAGTTGAAAGTCCCACTGTTCATTTTTTTACACACCGGCGGCTCTTGATCCTCAAGCCCTGAAAGAAGCGGCAAGCCCCTCGCTACTGCTTTTTCGTACAGTTACCAATCTACAAGAATATTCCGGCGATTGCTGGCATGAAACTTGCCTGTTTTGGGATAGCGGTTGAGAATTTGGGGGTCAGAAGCGACGTTTATGTCTACGCGGAATTCTTTTTCAGTCAGTGCCAGGTCACGCTCGAAGGTCACATCACCGCAATGACCGGTCCACGAGGTTATGACATTGAAACGCTCACGGAAAATTTTTGCTCTATTGGGACTCGCGGTCCTGGCGTACACAAACCCCTCCTGGTCAGGCGAATTCCGGTATCGGATCGTTGAAATCCCCCCCTTACAGGGTCGTGAGATCTGCAAGGCATACGGGATCAATGATCACGGTCAGGTGGTAGGGCGCTCTTACAATGAAGACATTCAAACAGGCGAAAAGGAGCAAACCCAAGCCTTCCTGTGGGATCGAAACCATGGGACACAGCCCCTTCCGGCCCTGAGCGGGGAGAGCGGAGCCTGGGACATCAATGACAACGGCCTGGTCGCCGGATACGCGGTGAATTCCGAAGGGGTTGAACGCGCTGCCCTCTGGGACAGCAAAGAAGGCACGGTCAGGGATCTCGGAACCTTGACCAATCCAAACACCGGGCAAAGAGGCAGCCAGAGCTACGCCTATGGTGGAATCAATTCCTACGGCCATGTGGTTGGAAATGCAGACATACCGAACGATGAAGGAGACTTCACGCCTTTTCATGCCTTTCTCTACGACGGATCCAATGGAATCCGGGACCTTGGTACCTTGAACACCACCTCTCAGAGGTGGCAGTACGGCTACAGCATCGCCTACGATATCAACGACCAGGGAAAGGTGGTTGGAATCGCCCACACCGACTCCTGGGCGTTTCATGCTTTCATCTACGACAAGACCGGAGGACTTCGGGAACTTAAAACCCGCTCGGGCTATACGGACTCCGAGTGGTACGCCACCGCGATCAACGAGGCGGGGCTTATCGGAGGGCACTTGACCCTCACTTCCGAGGACAAAGCATTCCCCTTTTACTGGCAAAATGAATCGGCCATTCCCGAGCCCGTCACCATGGGAAAGCAGTTTCCTTACGGCGAGATATACGCCGTGAACGCTTCGGGCACCATGGTGGGCATCATGTGGAACGACGAGGGAGAGGAGCACGCCTTCCTCTTCCGCAAGGACACGGGCCTCCGGGATCTGAATGATTGCGTGGCTCCCGGGGAAGGAAACACTCTGATTTTTGCACGGGATATCAATGACGCGGGAGAAATCGTGGGATATGCCCTTTTGAATGGAAACAAGCGTGGTTTCCTCCTTACAGCCCAGGCGGGCGATATCGATTTCAACGGGAGAATTGAAATCAAGGACGCGATCATGGCGGTGCTGGCTGCAAGCGACCTGTCTTCTCCTGTCATGAATCCGTGGGCCGACGTAAATGGGGATGGAAAAACGGGCATGGAGGAGATCGTCTACGTATTGCAAGTCGTGTCAGGATTGAAAGAACCATTCTAGACAGGATCCCATAAATTCCAAATCACAACCAAGCCGTGCGTGGAAATCCACTTTCAAAATCCAAAGGTCAAAAACCTCAACAGATTCCTAGGGACTTACGGAGCTTGGACCCCGACTCGTCCGGGAGGTGAAAGAAGCGTCAGCCCTATTCTTCGATCCTCTCCAATTTGAAAATCACCGGCCGGAGACCATCGGTGCAGCAGGATATGGCCACGCCCTTTTCCTTCATCCAGGGATAATAGCCTCCGTAGAGCACATGGACCAGGTCTCTCTGGATGTCGGCGAAGGCCCAGTTGCAGAAATCGGGCGGGCAGTTGTGACTATCAACCAGGAATTCCTGCCCCACTTCAAAGCGATTGCACTCCGGAGTGATCCTGGTCTCGTCGAAAGCAGCCGGAGGGTTTTCACCGTAAAGGTCCTTCAGGTTGACCTTCTTAATCACCGTGATCTTCACCTTGGCCATGGAAATCTCCTTTCGATGCAGCATTTCAATCGTTTACGGTTCACCGTTCAACGTTCACGCAGTCATCGGCTCGTACCGTCCCACTTCGCTCCAGTCGCCGAGGAAGCTTCGTGCTCGAGAAGCAAGCCATGGATGCTTCAACCCTTGGTGGTGAAGTATCGGCCGATGACGATCTTCTGGATCTGACTCGTCCCCTCGTAGATCTGTGTGATCTTTGAGTCTCTCAGCATCCTCTCTACCGGAAAATCCCTGCAGTAGCCGTATCCTCCGTGGATCTGAATCGCGTCTGAAGCGACCCTCTCGGCCACCTCCGAAGCCATGAGCTTGGCCATGGAAGCCTCGGCTGCATAATCCTTATAGCCTTGATCCATCAGGCGCCCCACATGAAGCACCATCTGCCACGCAGCGTGAATCTCTGTCGCCATCTCCGCCACCATGAACTGGATGCCCTGGTGCTCCATAAGCCGTTTGCCGAACTGGCTGCGCGTGTTGGCATAATTTACCGCTGCCTCGAAGGCCGCCTCGGCCAACCCGACTGCCTGCGCGGCGATATTGGGACGAGAGGAATTCAGGGAGCTCAACAGAATCCTGAACCCCTCTCCAGGCTCCCCCAACAAATGATCAGCGGACACAAGACAATCTTCAAAAACGATTTCGGCGGTGCTCGATCCGCGAATCCCCATCTTCTCCTCTACCTTGCCCACGTTGAAACCGGACATCTCTTTGGAAATGACAAAAGGGCTCAGGCCTAAATTCCGGGTTTCCTTCTTGACCTGGAAAAAAACGGTGAGGAGGTCGGCAACATCCCCGGTGGTGACGAACGTCTTCGTTCCGTTGAGGAGATAGCCGTCGGATCTTTTCAGCGCTACAGCCCTCATGGCCTTGGCGTCGGATCCCGCCTGGCTCTCCGTGATGGAGATGGCCCCCAATCCTCCCTCAAGAAATACGGGAAGGAACTGCCTTTTCTGTGTCTCATTCCCGAATTGGACGATAGGGTGGCAACAGTGGGACGTTGTGGCGAAGATGATTGCCGTCGAAGGGCAGGCCTTAGAGATCTCCTTCAGGATCAACAACCACGCGGTCTTGGAGACCGGGTTCCCACCATGGACCTCCGGGATGAAGAGGCCGTTGAGCCCCATTTCATTCATCTTCTGAATGTTTTCCCATGGAAAGCGCTCCTCCCGATCGACCTCGGCGGCCCGAGGGGCGAGTTCCTTGCGGCACAACTCCTGGACCGTCTCAAAGACCAGTTTTTCATCGTCCGTAAGCTCTATCCCTTTGAATAAGAGGTCTTTCATGGTGCTTCCCCCTCGGCTTTTCCATCCAACCCGGTGAGTTTCATCACCAAACCTCATCCGCCTTATGATTGCTCCTACTTCTGAAGGATTGTTTCTCCTCACTCTTGCCCAAAATCGATATTTTTTTGGAGAGCATTTTCATGAAACTCTTTTCTGCCAAAGGAACCCCTTAAGCGCCCTTTGAAAAGTACGCATCGAGGGGATTTTAAGAACCTTCATGAAATCCCCCCCTGCGCCCCTTTAAATAAAGAGGGGGTTGGATCATCCTCAGGGAGTCAATGAAACCTGATTTTTTAGATCGATATAGAAACCCACGCCCTAATGGCGTGGTCATGTGGGACTGGCTATGCCGGTCCCGAATGGGATTGGCCGAAGGCCCACTCACTGCTATTCCTCGTCTCGAGTTGTGCCGCAACGTCGAGAAAGGAGGAAGCAGTGAGCAGATTTCGTAAGTTATCACACACGATATGGCATTGTCACTACCACGTGGTGTGGGTTCCAAAATATCGCTACCGAGTACTGACGGGACCAGTTGGTAAGGCGGTGGGGGCGGGGATCCAGGCGCTCTGTGGCTATGCTGGCTGCGAGGTGGTTGAAATGAATGTTCAAAGGGAGCATGTACACCTGATCGTGATGGTTTCCCCGAAGGTGGCCATTTCGGATTTGATGGGAAGGGTGAAGGGTCAGACATCGATCAAGGTATTCAAGCAATTTCGGGAGTTGAGGAAAAAGCCCTATTGGGGCAATCATTTCTGGTCGCAAGGCTATTGTCTTGACACCGTTGGTCTGGATTCGCAAATGATCCAGAAATATGTCAGATACCAAGAGGCGAAGGAACGGCAAATAGAGTAACTGCCCCTTGGTATCTGTGCAACCCGAAGGCGGCGCAACTCAGGCCCGTCCCCTCTGGGGGCAGGGCCTTGTCCCCCCTCTATGGGGGGAGCAGTTAAAGCCCCGCGCTTTGGGTGGGGATTCTTTAAAGATAGCCGTCAAAGTTGAGTTTCAGTGAAGTTTCTATTTAGAGCCAGCTTCCAGATAGTTCCAGTAACAAGAATACCAGTCGTAAAAATCAGGCAAGCCCACCACACCGTCTTTGTCAAAATCCGCCTCAACAATATAATCGGGATCTCCTGTTTGCTTTCCATATGCACTACGGAAAAGCAAATAATCATCCACGTCCACGTCCCCATCCTCATCGAGATCCCCGCACATCTTTATTCCGATTCCTGAAAGCGATAGGATGACGACCGATTCATCTGCATCGTCGCTCTGAATCACCAACGTGCCGCTGTCCGCCCCTTCGTCCGATGGACTGTAGTTCACCTCAACCGTGACATTCGCTCCAGGCACCAGCACGATGCTCCCAGGACCTGAGGTAATCACAAAATCAGCGCTGCTGCTTGCACCCAAAGCAATGCTCGTCACATCCAGATCCGCACTGCCTGTATTCGTAATAGTCACACTCAGCGTCGAATCTGAACCGATGAAGACATCCCCGTAGTTCAGGGACAGCGGTGCCACATCGATCTCGGGTACAGGCACCGGCACCCCATTCCCGGACAGGGACACCGTCACCACAGGCTCGTCGAAATCATCGCTCTCGATCAACAACGTGCCGCTGTCCGCCCCTTCGTCCGATGGACTGTAGTTCACCTCAACCGTGACATTCGCTCCAGGCACCAGCACGATGCTCCCAGGACCTGAGGTAATCACAAAATCAGCGCTGCTGCTTGCACCCAAAGCAATGCTCGTCACATCCAGATCCGCACTGCCTGTATTCGTAATAGTCACACTCAGCGTCGAATCTGAACCGATGAAGACATCCCCGTAGTTCAGGGACAGCGGTGCCACATCGATCTCGGGTACAGGCACCGGCACCCCATTCCCGGACAGGGACACCGTCACCACAGGCTCGTCGAAATCATCGCTCTCGATCAACAACGTGCCGCTGTCCACACCTTCATTCAATGGGCGGTAAGTCACCTGCACCGTGATATTCGCCCCAGGGACTATGCTGGCAGGCAAAGAGGGCCAGGATGTAATCTCGAAATCCAGGCTGCTGCCTCCTTCCAACTCTATGTTCGTCACATTCAGGTTGGCCGTTCCCGCGTTGGATATGCTTACGGTCTTGGACAAAGAGAGACCAATAAATACATCACCATAATTCAGGGACAGCGGTGTAATATCAATCTCGGGAATCGGCGCGGGCACCCCGTTCCCTAACAGGGACACCGTCACCACAGGCTCATCGGTATCATCGCTTTCAATCACTAGGGTGCCACTGTCCGGCCCTTCATCCAATGGACTGTATGTGACCCACACCGTCACGTTTGCTCCCGGACCCAACACAATGCTTTCAGGCCCTGAGGTGACGGCAAAATCACCACTACTACCCATTCCCAGGGCAATGCCTGTCACGTCCAGATCTGCACTGCCCGTATTCGTGACGCTGACACTCAGCACTGAAACGAAACCAACGAATACATCCCCATAGTTCAAGGATAGAGGCGTCACATCGATCTCGGGTACAGGCGTAGGCACCCCGTTTCCATTCAAAGATACAATCACGACAGCCTCGTCCGCATCATCGCTCCCAATCACCAAAGTGCCGCTGTCTGCCCCTTCATCCGATGGACTGTAGGTCACCCCTACGGTAACATACGCACCTGGGGCAACGCTCATTGGTACCGAAGGGCCAGAAGTGATCAAAAAGTCTAAGCTGCTACCTGCGCCTAACCTGATGTCAGTGATATCAAGGTTCGCTGTTCCAACGTTGTCGATGGTCACAGTCTGCGATAAAGAGGACCCAATAAACACATCACCATAAATCAAGGCGAGTGGTGTAACGTCGATTTCCGCTATGGGTACCGGCACACCACGTCCATTCAGAGACACGGTCACCACAGGCTCATCGGTATCATCGCTCTCAATGACCAGGGTGCCACTGTCTGCTCCCTCATCTGATGGGCTGTAAGTCGCCTGCACCGTGACATTCGTCCCCGGAGCCAGCACGATGCTCCCAGGACCTGAGGTGATGGCAAAATCAGCGCTGCCCGCACCCAGGGCAATGCTCGTCACATCAAGGTCCGCACTGCCCGTATTGGTGATGGTCACACTCAGCACAGAATCAGAGCCAATGAACACATCGCCATAGTTCAAGGATAGAGGCGTCACATCAATCTCAGGTACGGGTAGCGGCACTCCATTGCCTGACAGGGAGACGGTTACCGTCGGTTCATCCGAATCATCACTCTCAATGACCAGAGTGCCACTGTCTGCCCCTTCATCCGACGGGCTGTAGGTCACCTGCAACGTGACATTCGCTCCAGGGGCCAAAATGACATTGGCCGGGCCCGAGGTGATAGCAAAATCGGTACTGGTGCCGGCTCCCAACGTGACGTTGCTGACATCTAGGTCTGCCGTCCCAGTATTAGTGATGGTCACGCTCAGCATGGACTCAGAACCAATGAATACATTTCCGTAGTTCAGTGACAGAGGCGTCACATCGATCTCGGGCACAGGCACGGGTACCCCATTGCCGGACAAGGAGATGGTCACCGTCGGTTCATCCGCATCATCGCTCTCGATAACCAGGGTGCCACTGTCCCCTACCTCATCAGATGGACTGTAAGTCACCTGTACCCTCACATTCGCTCCAGGTGCCAACAGGATGCTCCCAGGACCTGAGGTGATGGCAAAATCGGCACTGGTGCCGGCTCCGAACGCAATGCTCGTCACATCCAGGTCTGCCGTCCCTGTGTTGGTGATGGTCACGCTCAGCGTTGAATCCGAACCGATATACACATCACCATAAGTCAGGGACAGAGGCGTCACATCGATCTCAGGTACGGGTACCGGCACTCCATTGCCTGACAGGGAAACGGTCACCTTCGGTTCATCCGAATCATCGCTTTCGATCACCAATGTTCCGCTGTCCGTTCCCTCGTCGGATGGGCTGTAGGTCACCTGCACCGTGACATTCGCCCCAGGAGCAAGCAGAACGCTCCCAGGACTTAAAGTGATGACAAAATCAGCACTCGTCCCCACACCCAAAGCGATGCTCGTCACATCCAGGTCCGCAGTGCCTGTGTTGGTGATCGTCACCGAGAGCTTTGAATCAGATCCAATGAATACATCTCCGTAATTCAAGGCAAGGGGCGAAACATCAATCTCAGGAACTGGTACCGGCACACCATTGCCTGACAAGGAGACAGTCACCGTCGGCTCATCGGCATCATCGCTCCCAATGACCAGGGTGCCACTGTCCGCCCCCTCATCAGATGGACTGTAAGTGACCTGTACCGTCACATTCGCTCCAGGTGCCAACAGGATGCTCCCAAGACCTGAGGTGATGGCAAAATCAGCACTGGTTCCGCCTCCCAACGCAATGCTGCCGACATCCAAATTCGCTGTCCCCGTATTGGTGATGGTCACGCTCAGCGCTGAATTAGATCCGATGAACACATCGCCGTAGTTTAAGGACAGTGGTGTCACATCGATCTCAGGCACGGGTACAGGTACCCCGTTTCCGGAAAGAGAAACCGTCACCACAGGTTCATCCGTATCATCGCTCCCAATAACCAGGGTGCCACTGTCTGCCCCCCCATCCGACGGGCTGTAAGTCACTTGCACGGTGGCATTGGCTCCAGGGGCCAAAATGACGCTGGCCGGGCCGGAAGTGATAGCAAAATCTCCACTCGTCCCCACACCCAAAGCAATGCTCGTCACATCCAGGTCTGCCGTCCCTGCATTGGTGATGCTCACGCTCAGCGCTGAATCAGAGCCAATGAAGACATCTCCATAGTTCACAGCCAGTGGTGTCACATCAATCTCAGGCACGGGTACAGGTACCCCGTTTCCGGAAAGAGAAACCGTCACCACAGGTTCATCCGTATCATCGCTCCCAATAACTAGGGTGCCACTGTCTGCCCCCTCATCAGACGGGCTGTAAGTGACCTGCACGGTGGTATTGGCTCCCGGTACAAGGACTATGTTTGAAGGTCCTGAGGTGATAGCAAAGTCTCCGCTCGTCCCCACACCCAGACCAATACTCGATACGTCAAGATCCGCAGTGCCCGTATTGGTGATCGTCACACTGAGCGTCGAATCCGAACCGATGAACACATCGCCATAGTTCAAAGAGAGAGGCGTCACATCGATCTCGGGGACTGGCACCGGCACTCCGTTCCCTGACAAGGAAACGGTCACCGTCGGTGCATCCGAATCATTGCTCTCAATCACAAGCGTTCCGCTATCCGTTCCCTCATCGGATGGGCTGTAGGTCACCTGTACGGTAACATTGGCGCCAGGGGCCAACAAAATGCTCCCAGGTCCTGACGTGATTGCAAAGTCACCACTCGTCCCCACTCCCAGAGCAATGCTCGACACATCAAGGTCTGCCGTGCCCGTGTTGGTAATGGTCACGCTCAGCGCTGAATTAGATCCGATGAACACGTCTCCATAATTCAGAGCCAGTGGTGTCACTTCAATCGCAGCCACCGGGACGGGTACGCCATTCCCAGACAGGGAAACCGTCACTACCGGTTCATCAGCATCATCACTCCCAATGACCAGGGTGCCACTGTCTGCGCCTTCATCCGACGGGCTGTAGGTCACCTGCACCGTGACATTGGCTCCGGGGGCAAGCACGATACTTCCAGGACCTGAGGTGATGGCAAAATCAGCACTGGTTCCGGCACCCAATGCAATGCTCGTCACATCAAGGTCTGCTGTCCCTGTGTTGGTGATGGTAACGCTCAGCGTTGAATCCGAACCGATGAATACATCTCCGTAATTCAAGGCAAGGGGCGAAACATCAATCTCCGCCACCGGTACCGGCACTCCATTGCCTGACAGGGAAACGGTCACCTTCGGTTCATCCGAATCATCGCTGTCGATCACCAATGTTCCGCTGTCCGTTCCCTCATCCGATGGGCTATAGGTGACCTGCACGGTAACATTGGCGCCAGGTATAAGGAGTATGTTCGCAGGTCCGGAGGTGATGGCAAAATCGGCACTGGTGCCGGCTCCGAACGCAATGCTCGTCACACCCAGGTCTGCCGTCCCTGTGTTGGTGATGGTCACGCTCAGCGTTGAATCCGAACCGATATACACATCACCATAATTCAGGGACAGCGGCGTCACATCAATCTCTGGGACTGGTACAGGTACCCCGTTTCCGGAAAGAGAGACGGTCACCACGGCCTCATCGGCATCATCGCTCCCAATGACCAGGGTGCCACTGTCTGCTCCCTCGTCCAACGGGCTGTAGGTCACCTGCACGGTGGTATTGGCTCCAGGGGCCAAAATAACACTTGCTGGACCTGACGTAATAGCGAAGTCACCACTCGTCCCCACACCCAAACCAATGCTCGTCACGTCGAGATCAGCAGTGCCCGTGTTGGTGATGGTCACGCTCAGCGCTGAATCAGAACCGATGAATACATCTCCATAGTTTAAGGACAGTGGCGTCACATCAATCTCAGGCACTGGTACCGGCACTCCATCGCCAGACAGGGAAACCGTCACCGTGGGTTCATCCGAATCATCGCTGGCAATCAGCACGGTACCGCTGTCCGTTCCCTCGTCCGATGGGCTGAAGGTCACCTGCACAGTGGTATTGGCTCCAGGGGCAAGCATGATACTTCCAGGTCCTGAGGTGATCGCAAAGTCTCCGCTCGTGCCCACACCCAAAGCAATGCTCGACACGTCGAGATCCGCAGTGCCCGTATTGGTGATGGTCACGCTCAGCACAGAATCAGATCCAATGAACACATCACCATAGTTCAAGGAAAGGGGCGTCACGTCGATCTCCGGCACCGGCACCGGTACTCCATTGCCTGACAAGGAGACGGTTACCGTGGGTTCATCCGAATCATCGCTGGCAATCACCAGAGTGCCACTGTCTGCGCCCTCGTCCGATGGGCTGTAGGTCACCTGCACAGTGGTATTGGCGCCAGGGGCCAGAACAATACTGGCCGGTCCTGAAGTGATGGCAAAATCAGCACTGGTCCCGGCACCCAATGCGATGGTGGAAACATCTAGATTCGCTGTCCCTGCGTTGGTGATGGTCACACTGAATGTTGAATCCGAACCAATGAACACATCGCTATAGTTCAAGGAAAGAGGCGTCACATTGATCTCGGGTACAGGCACCGGCACCCCATTTCCTGAAAGAGAGACCGTCACCACACCCTCATCCGCATCATCGCTTTCGATGACCAGGGTGCCGCTGTCCGCCCCCTCATCAGATGGACTGTAAGTGACCTGTACCGTCACATTCGCTCCAGGTGCCAACAGGATGCTCCCAGGACCTGAGGTGATGGCAAAATCAGCACTGGTTCCGCCTCCCAACGCAATGCTGCCGACATCCAAATTCGCTGTCCCCGTATTGGTGATAGTCACGATCAGCACAGAATCAGATCCAATGAACACATCACCATAGTTCAAGGATAGGGGCGTCACGTCCATCTCAGGCACCGGCACCGGCACTCCGTTCCCAGACAGGGAAACGGTCACCGTCGGCTCATCAGAATCATCGCTCTCAATGACCACTGTGCCGCTATCCGCTCCGTCATCCGATGGGCTGTAGGTCACCTGCACGGTGGCATTGGCACCAGGTATAAGGACTATGTTCGCAGGTCCGGAGGTGATAGCAAAATCAGCACTCGTCCCCACTCCCAATGCAATGCTCGATACATCAAGGTCTGCGGTGCCTGTGTTGGTGATCGTCACACTGAGCGTTGAATCCGAACCGATGAACACATCCCCATAGTTCAAGGATAGAGGCGTCACATCGATCTCGGGTACCGGCACCGGTACACCATTGCCATTCAGGGATACCGTCACCACAGGTTCATCCGTATCATCGCTGTCGATCACCAATGTTCCGCTGTCCGTTCCCTCATCCGATGGGCTATAGGTGATCTGCACGGTAACATTGGCGCCAGGTATAAGGAGTATGTTCGCAGGTCCGGAGGTGATGGCAAAGTCACCACTCGTCCCCACTCCCAATGCAATGCTCGATACATCAAGGTCTGCGGTGCCTGTGTTGGTGATCGTCACACTGAGCGTTGAATCCGAACCGATGAACACATCCCCATAGTTCAAGGATAGAGGCGTCACATCGATCTCGGGTACCGGCACCGGTACCCCGTTCCCAGATAGGGAGACAGTCACCGTGGGTTCATCCGTATCATCACTCCCAATGATCAGGGTGCCACTGTCCGTTCCCTCGTCCGATGGGCTGTAGGTGATCTGCACGGTGGCATTGGCTCCCGGTGCCAAAATGACACTGGCAGGACCTGACGTAATAGCGAAGTCAGCACTCGTCCCGGCGCCCAAACCAATGCTCGATACATCCAGGTCCGCCGTCCCTGTGTTGGTAATGGTCACGCTCAGCGCTGAATCAGATCCAATGAATACATCTCCATAGTTCAAGGTTAGGGGCGTCACATCGATCTCGGGTACTGGCACCGGTACCCCGTTCCCAGATAGGGAGACAGTCACCGTGGGTTCATCCGTATCATCACTTTCGATAACCAGGGTGCCACTGTCCGTCCCCTCGTCCGATGGGCTGTAGGTGATCTGCACGGTGGCATTGGCTCCCGGTGCCAAAATGACAGTGGCAGGACCTGACGTAATAGCGAAGTCACCACTCGTCCCCACACCCAAACCAACACTCGATACGTCGAGATCCGCAGTGCCCGTATTGGTGATGGTCACGCTCAGCGTTGAATCCGAACCGATATACACATCACCATAATTCAGGGACAGAGGCGTCACATCAATCTCTGGGACTGGTACAGGTACCCCGTTTCCGGAAAGAGATACCGTCACCACAGCCTCATCGGCATCATCGCTTTCAATCAGCACTGTACCGCTATCCGCTCCCTCATCCGAAGGGCTGTAGGTGACCTGCACGGTGGTATTGGCGCCAGGGCTCAAAACAATACTGGCCGGTCCGGAAGTGATAGCAAAATCTCCACTCGTCCCCACGCCCAAAGCAATGCTCGATACATCCAGATTCGCTGTCCCTGTGTTGGTGATGGTCACGCTCAGCGTTGAATCCGAACCGATATACACATCACCATAATTCAGGGACAGAGGCGTCACTTCGATCTCCGGCACCGGCACCGGTACTCCATTGCCTGACAAGGAGACGGTTACCGTCGGCTCATCCGTATCATCACTCCCAATGATCAGGGTGCCACTGTCCGTTCCCTCGTCCGATGGGCTGTAGGTGATCTGCACGGTGGTATTGGCTCCCGGTGCCAAAATGAGACTGGCCGGGCCTGAGGTGATAGCAAAGTCAGCACTCGTCCCCACACCCAAAGCAATGCTCGTCACATCCAGGTCTGCCGTGCCCGTGTTGGTAATGGTCACGCTCAGCGCTGAATCCGAACCGATGAACACGTCTCCATAATTTAGAGCCGGTGGTGTCACGTCAATCTCAGCCACCGGGGACGGTACCCCGTTCCCGGATAGGGAAACGGTCACCGTCGGCTCATCCGAATCATTGCTGCCGATCACGAGCGTCCCACTATCCGTTCCCTCGTCAGACGGGCTGTAGGTGACCTGCACGGTAACATTGGCTCCAGGGGCCAAAAGAATACTGGCCGGTGCCGAAGTGATAGCAAAATCAGCACTGGTCCCGGCTCCCAACGCAATGCTGCTGACATCGAGATTCGCTGTTCCGGTGTTGGTGATCGTCACCGAAAGGGACAAGGAGGAACCGATCGACACATCCCCGTAATCACGGGACACTGGGGATACGTCTATCTCGGGTTCGAGACCGGATATGGTGGCGTCTATATTTTGAACCAGTGTTTGTCCGAAATTTCCCAGAGTCAGCGGATTTTCGTCTACCGGATTGTCGTTGATATAGACAAGAGCGCTGTCCCCCGGGAAGCCCTTGTTCGTTACTGTAGGATCATCGTCCATAGGGACGATCAGGACATAGTAATCCCCGGCAGCCGGGTTATCACCCATGGTGTAGCGTGCCAGTTCTACCCCTTCCACCTCCAGGGTTATTGTGGTATCGGTATCACTTTGGGTTAAGGGCACCCCATTCACCGAGGCAGTCCCAAAAAAAGTAAAATCAGGCTGTGGCTTGGCAAAAACGGATGCACCTGCCGTCAAAAGCAAAAGATTGATCAAAATGAATACCGCCACTCTCTTTTTGGAAATCATCGTTTCCCCCTTCTTGTCTCTGCAAATGAATCCAAATTGGCAGGACTATCCAAATCTGCTAAGGAACGCTGATATCAATTAAAACGGTTTCTCCCGGGTTACTTACAATCACGGGATTTTCCGTGACGGACTTTCCGTTCACCAATATGTAAGCCGAATCCCCCAAATAGGCCTTTCCTTGGACGAAGGGATCGCTGTCCATGGGAACCTTCAAAACGTAATCATCCTGAAAGGAGGGCAAGCTCCCCATGACATAGCGTGCCAACTCATTGCCGTTCACCTCAAGCGTAAGGACATAACCCGTGTCGGACCTTGTAAGCGTTTTATCCCCTACCCTGACGTTGCCATAGATGGTGAAATCCATTTTAGGCATGCCTTAGGCCACTTGGTCGTCATCAAGGAAAAGGAGGGGAACCAGGCATACCATCAAAGAAATTCTCCGTGAATTGGAATATTTCACGGTTGCGCTCATTTCCTTAGTCTGTTTCGAAAAGCCAGTTCCTCCACGCGTGGCCGAAGGAGAAAAACTCCTTATACAAGGGATCCTCAGAGGGCGATCGAGTGTTGGAAGGTTGGATTGTCGGCTAGTAGCGGATTACAATGGTTTTTGTTCCCTATACCACCCTCCTGCTGCTCGGTCTTTTGTTACGACACCTATCAGGAGCCCCTGCGGCATTGATTTAAGCCCCTCCCCTGGGTGCGACTTGTGCGCTCCCCTTGCTATTCCCAACTGCCATCGCCGGTGGCATCGATCCAGTAGGCCTTCCCTGGTATGACCCACTGCAGATCATTGAGAAACGGCGGCCCGGCCGGGCAGTAGCGCTTCCATTTGTCCGCATCCGTCTCATAGTTCCAGATGCAACCCAATATGCCGGTTATGGAGTTCACAGCCACCGGCACGCCCCACGGTTCAATCGCGCTGTATCCAACCAGATTCCAGTGGGTAAATATGGGGATCGGCCCGGCGGGAAAATCGCCCTCGATTTTGAAGGAAACGTCGCTATCCATGACGATCCAGTAACCTTTCAGACTGTGAAGCTCATTGAGATCGTTTAAAAACGGAGGTCCGAGACGATCGTAGCGCTTCCACTTGTCAAGCTGGGTGTCATAGGCCCAGATGGATGAAAACTGATCCCATATGGGAGCCAAAACGGTGGTGGTGCTTGGATCTTGCGGCTCCAACGGGAAGGAGACCATGTTCCAGCCGGGATAAAGCGCCGGGTCGGGCGGCTTGATTTCGCCCAGTCCTCCGTCTTCGGGTACCCTGTGGGTTATGACGGCATTTCCCAGGGCCCCCCTGAAGTTGAGCAGTGCAAGGTTGCTGCCCTGGGCAACATCGAGGCTTTCGTTGCTGTTTCGGCTGAAGATATTGTTCAGGTCTAAGAGGGCATAGGGTGGCCATATCCCATCTCCCACAAATGCGGTCACAGGGTAATTGCCGCCTTCAACAGTAGCCACCAAGAGGGTTCCTTGGGCAGGGGTTACACCGTCATCGAGGTAGCATTCCGCGACGATCACGTCGTTGCCGAAGGGCACAAGACTGGATCCGGAAGCTCTGGTCCTGAGAGCGGTGATCTCCGTGATCACTGACTCGAAAGGCGGGTCTTCAGGGTAGCGCGTGGTATCGCTGCTATCCTTGGATGTGGTGACCGTTTGGAAATAATAGGCTGTATCGGGTAAGAGCCCCGTGACCCTCACCTTCATCACACCGTTGTCCTCCGCCAGGGTTGCTATCGCACTGTTTCCCGCTGCGGTCGGTTGGGGTGTTACAATCGCTCCTGCCGTCGGTATGACGCCGTCCGGGTCATCGTATACCTCCAATGCGGGTTCGCTCGGCTCGCTAGATGCCCAGATCACCGAAAAAGAGCTTGTGGTCACATCGGTCACCATCATGTTCTTGACGGATGGCACCCCGGCGGCGGCAGCGATGGGCATGGCCGCTATTGCAATGGCGACCGATAACAGCAAAATCCTTCCTAATCCTCTATCCCTTGTCATTTTCTCACCAAATGGCCCCGGATGCTCTCAGGGCACGATCTGTATTTTGAACGAGAACACATTGTTCGTCAGCGGTTCCAGGGGGTTGCTGCCGCCGTCCAGAAGGCCGTATTCCACCTGAAACTCGTACACGCCCTCGGAAGCCGTGCCTGAGACCTGGATAGTGAAATTCACCTGGAAATCCGTTGGGGACACCCTGGATAGTCCCGTCGTCGCGTAGGTTACAAAGGAAGGGACCCCTATCTGGGTCTCCGTGTAATACGCCGCTTGATCAAGAAGGGCGGGATCGCCCTGGAAGCTCCGGCTGTCGTTGACAGAACCCCCTTTGCTGATGACGTAATCCGCGCCGATTTCCAAGGTGACGGTTATCGTATGCGAGCCATTCAGGTTGTTCGCGCTGACCGCTGTGGCGGTAATGGTATTTGCTCCTTCACTCAGAGGCACACCCGCCGCTGTGAATGCTCCGTCGACCACCGCCGCTGGGATGCCGTTTACCGTGACAGAGGCTGTGCTGTCGTTAATGCTCCCTGTGACATCGATGGGAGAAGCCGAAACAGTCTCCCCATCGGCGGGCGAGGCAATCAACACCACGGGCGCGGAGATAGGGGCCGCAACATCCTTGGCTTCCTTCATGTGCACAATGTACGCCTCTCCGTTGACGATCTCGAAGGGAGGCCCGCAAGGCCATCCATTGTGGTAGGCCGTCGTTTCAAAGGCCCCTGTCTCCTTGTTGAGCCGCTGGATGCTCGCGACCTGGTCCGTGGAGCCGAGATACCACACCAGGTCATTGGAATCATACCCCGCCGGCATGCACGGGACCGAGACCAGGTTGAAGCCGGGCATCAGGTTAAAGGTCGGACAGGCGATCGCACCGGGAAAGGAGAGCGACTTGGCCTGCTTCATGTAAACAAGGTACCCTTCGCCGCTCAGAATGCTGAATTCCTCACCGCTCGGCGCGCCGCTTTCGTAGGTTGTGGTCTCGAAGGTCCCCGTGACAGGATCGTACCTTTGAATTTTCTCCACTTCGGCTTCTGTGCCCAGATCCACGATCAGATCATAGGAGGTGTAACCCGCCGGCACCTCCACAGGGTAACCGAAAAGGTTCAGGCCGATGGACAGGTGAACATCGGGTGCTTTCGGGTCGGTCCCCCGGGTGAGCTCTTCGGCATTGCTGAGCCCGTCAAAGTCCATATCCTCATCCCCGTCCGAAATGCCGTCGCCGTCTGAGTCAGCCAGGAGGGGATTGGTTCCGGTGACGCCCTGCTCATAGGTATCAAGGAGACCGTCGTTGTCATCGTCCTCATCGCAGGCATCGCCCCACAGATCGCCGTCCGTGTTCTTCTGGTCGGAATTGGGAACATCCGGGCAGTTATCCAGGATATCGGGCGTGCCGTCGGTGTCCGTGTCGATCTCCCGCAAGGATGTCCAGAGAGCCCAGAGTGAAACCGCCGTATCGTAGGCATTGTCATTCCAGCTTCCATTCGCCTGCTGACTGGTGTTCACATGATTGAGCGCGTTTTGAGCCTCCGTAGACGAAAGGTCCACGTTGGCCATGGCAATGTATGCCAGCGCAGTCTCATAAGCGCTGCTTCCTTCGGCTCCAAACCCGCCGTCCGGATTTTGCTGCGTCTTGAGCCACGCAATCCCGTTGGCAATGGCCGTTCCTAGGTCGAAATGGTTGGCGTACGCCTCCAGCGTGAGGAGGACCCTCGACGTCAAATAGACATTGCTGTCCGATCCTTTGCTTATTCCCCACCCGCCGTCCGGGTTTTGGGCTGCAATAAGATAGGCGAGGGGGTTGATCAGAGAGGAGGAATTATAGCCTCCGGAGGCCAACGTAATTTTAAAGAAATAGGTGCTTGCCGAATTGCCGTATATCTGAACGCGCCTTGTCCCCGGGTCAATGGTGATCCCTGCCGTATTGAGGTAGGTGGCCGAGGAGATGGGCCCCCAGGAATAATAGCCGGATGAATCATCAGGAAAGAGGCGAAACGTGATGTTGCCGGATACCTCCGAAATCAATATCTCCCTATCCGCTGCATCAGCCGGATAATCGAAATAGAAATCCTGGGTTTCTCCGGCGGCTATTGACTTATTTGAAACCAGCAGGCCCTTTGGAATTGGAGTGTAAATCAGGGCATCCAAGACAAGCGCGGTATCCAGGCAGTCTGTGGAGTAACCAGCAGCAGCCCCCCAACCTCCTTCGGGACAATTCGGCAGGGTGTTATCCAACTCATCCGGATTTTGAGCGGACAGGAGCGCATCGATTGTCGAGGAGACATCTATTGCCTCCTGAGCCAAAATATATGCCTTCCTGGCCACGTAATCGTTGTTCCCAGGTGCAACGCTGTTGATGAAACTGATCGCATTGGTATATCCGGCACCAACCTCTCTCAGTTTTTTCAAAACATCAGCTACGACCGTTGTATCCCTGAATTCAGTAAGGTTCGCGTCGCCCCAGCTTCCGGAAGGATTCTCCTTTGCAAGGAGCCAGGAAACGCCATTATCTATTTCCGGCATTTGTCCATGGGAAGCAAAAGCGAGAAAGGGTAAAAGTGTCGCAATAAATAAAACGCCAGAGATACGAATAGTCAAGGAACTAAATAGATAAGTGCAAGTACGATTTATATTTTCCATTTCTGGGTAATCCTAATCCACAACAAGTTCGATTACTTAGATGACTTTCTTTTGACTACTATTTATCTTTATCCACGTTAGTGTTGGCTTTCATATACATTCAAACCATCATCCACAACAATATCATCAAAACCTAAAACCTGAAACTTAATCCAATTGCTGGAAATATATGATGAAATTAAACACTTTAAACTAATCGCTAGAAACGAGTCTTTAATTCCACAGAGGACTCATTTTCGATCCACCATACACGCAGTCTATCACACTCCATTTTGACCGTTTTTTCATTATCATCTATTTTCGGTGACCATTCTGGCCTTCCGGTCATTATGAAAATAGCATTCCGTGCCCAAACTTTTGTACCATAATTTCCTTTTTCGATTAAATTTATTAGCATTGGGATACTCTTTTTGGGATCGACTTTTACCTCAAAATGAGCTTCTGCGTTCAATCTGTTTTCATATTTAGCAGACAGGACATATTCCCCAGGTTCAAGGTACCGCTTGAATATTTCAGATATACTCAAGCTATGCTCAAGCTTTTTGCCTTTCTGCAGCTTAACTCTTTTAGATCTTTTCTTAACCCGCATAAACAAGTGTTTTCCATTAGACATTGCTTTAGAAATAATTTGAGTATTATCTGCTAAATAATATCCGTATATACTTCGCTTTTCTTCGTTTTCTGACATTCTTTCCAACAAATATTCAATACATGATGTGTTCAAATCGGACACATCAACCTTCTTCAAAGCAAGTAAAGTAATTTCAAATCGCACATCTTGACCTAGAATAACCTGTTTTGGTAATTCAATGTTAAATAAAATATCATTATCTTTTGTTTGCATATTATTGCTTTTTTGTCCATTTGTATTCTCACAAAGCAACAAAGCCTGTATAAAAACTACGACAGCTACGATGTGTGCGCTACTAAATTTAAAAATCGATAATTGCAATTTGTCCACCTTCCTTCAACTTAATTCAAAAAGGGAATAACGATTCGTTCTCGTAGACTCATGGACTATACCCCCTCAACCTCAGTATGCTGGTATCACAAAAGAGATTAGACTCCCCCGCGGGAGCCATTAAACACCCTGATCCCACTGGTGCATGATCGCCTGTTCCGAAGCTTACATGATCACTGGCATGACCAACCTCATGTCTACCAACAATTTGCCTTCTGGCAGCATTTCCTGAATTAAGGAAAATATAAACAACTCCACCGAATTCAGCTCCCTGAGGTTCATACCAATCATCATCGGGATCAGCTGTGCCCATGTAGACGCTTATTGAAATTCCAGCCGGATAATAATTAGTTTGGCCACTAGCAGCCCTGCCATCAAATTTGGCACCAAAATATCTTGCCCCTATGATACAAGGTGCGGTTGCACCAATTGTTGTCTGATACGCGCTGAAGCTTGCACCCTGATTATTCTCATTTCTCTCATACCACGCTTGAGCTTTGGCAGTTATAGCTGCAAGTGCAGCAGCTTTCTTTCCAGGATCTGATCCTCCATAGTCAGCCAGTTCCTGGCCTGTCGGGGTCTCTGCTGCATTTGGAGCCAAAAGGGGGACAACGTATTCAGGCGAATTTCCCCCAGGCGCAAGATTGGTAACATTACCACGTGTATAATCTGTGTATCCATCTCCATTGAAGGCCGGATTTATGTTAGCTTCTGTCATAACAGCCCCTGCATCGACTCCGCCATCCATATTATATACCCGAGGAAAAGTGACTGTTTTTCGTATAGACCACGTTCCTGAATTTTGTTCCATAAGAATGTTACCTGCGAAATCTTTACATTGTGAAACAAGGATATAGTTATCTCCACCTATTGCCGAGGCCGAAAACTTTATTCTGGATTTCCCTTTATCTGTTCCGGTTGTTTTAGTTTCACAATCGGCGACTTGTCCATTGGCGTCTAAATTGGTTGTGAAACCTAAAACAGCCTTCCACATCGTTGAACCGGTACCTCTTTTGCCGCTATTAGCAATGGGTGCGTTATCATCCCCTGCATTCCCATTTGAGTCAATACCAATTTTCGTTGCAGTATCATCTGGGTCCTCAAAACTCCAATATACTTTTATAGGAATTTCTGCAGTTACGCCAAAGGCAGATTTGTTTTTTATCATGACTAATGCTTCAATTTCTCTATCAGTTTCAGTTGCACTTCTGTAAGGTTTCAGCAAATACAAAGCACCAGATGGATTTAGTGTTATGGATTCGATTTCGACCTTTGTTGTTTTTGTATCAGAGTCGCTAACATTGAAATCCGACTTTGTGCTAATCGAAATTTTTGCCGTAAAAGGAGAATCAGTCGGCGAAATAAATTTGCCTCTGGACCCTCCTTGATTAGCTTTACCGTTCCAACTGTACAAGATATTTGTGCCCGTTTTAGAAATGGACTCATCGCTGAAGATCGGATTAGTAATATCTCCATTTTGGAAGATTTCTATTTTAGCAAATTTTGCACTGGCATTTTCTGGAGTTATATTATATTCAATGTCAAGGTTCTCAACACTCGGAGCGAAATTAGAATCTATTGAACCTATTGCCACCTCTACTACCTTCAAGGCTTTTTGGCTGGAGGTTGTACCGTATGTATTTGATACTTCAACCTTCGCAGTCAACTTTCCACCATCTGTTCCCACAAACTCTGTATTGGCTGCGTTGTCTGGAGTGAAGGTTCCGTCACCGCACCCCAAAATACACCCAAGAGTCCACGATGCGCCCCACTTATAGCTGACCAATGGTGGAGTGCGTGGCGTAAGTTTCGCTTCCAATGTGATACTCTCACAACCATTTATGACTTCTTCTCCGTCAGGAGTCTCTATTTCAACTCCAAAAATCGTGAAATTGACTGTTTCGCCTGTGCCGTAGCCTGCGTAGAAAGTATAATCACCCGGTGGATAGGGATAGTGGGGTCCATAACCTTCGTGTAATGAGACTGTACCAACAGTTTTTAGGCAGACATTGTAGGTAACATCAAAACGTAAGGTGTTCGAGGATATAAAATCAAACCAATTCAAATGTGGAAAGTATGAATTGTTGGGAGGATAATTAATCACGGCTGTTATGGGATTAGTATCACAGAGGTCACTGGACGTAGCAAAAGCGTTCATCCAAGGACTACTCCACTCATCAACCGTGGCGCCGCCGCTTTGACCGCCCGAGATAATGTAGCCTGCGGCGCCGGTCACCGGGTCCATATCGATGTAACCGGTTCCGGTCCATTCGAGATAGGTGATATTGTCGCGGGGTACGGTAACCTCATGTCCGCCTGCAACCGCAGTGTATATTGCATTTTCCACAGACGAAGAAAGATTAAGCGAGCTGTAAATGGCCCCGATATTGCCGCTGTCAAACCTGTAAATGGGTATCCCCATATCACTGGCGAGCTCGAGGATCTTGATGGTCGAAACCGCTTCCTCATCATACGTGTCCTCGAATATTCTGTTCTCGGAGGTGGAGCCGTCAGCGCCGGTGAGGACCATGAACGGCTTATTCTTGCTCTGATCTCCATTTACGGCAAAAGGCCCCACGATGTTCCGGTCCGCATCGACGGCGAGGCCTCTCCATTCGAAGGTTTGTGGTGTTCCGAAGGAGAAGGTCACGAGGATGGTGTTTTCGACGATGGCCTCGGTTACGTCATTCAGGACCACCATCTGCATGGTCTTTGCCACTTCCTCGTCGGCCCAGACCAAACGGTCCAAGTATCCCATGGCCGTGCGCCAGAGCTTCCCCCCCGTCCACTCGTCCGTGGTGGGCGTGCCCCCTCCGGGATCGGGCATGAAAATGTCGGGCGCAATCCTTTTGGTATTGATGCCGATGGCCTGGTAGGTTCCGGAGATGATCTCGTTGGAGACAAGGGGCATCTCGTTGGTATCACCTACCGGAGTGATAAAATGCATGTCGGAGCCGTGGGTCCTGCCCATCCCCACCCCGCTGCCGCCCACGGCCACATCGGTGCCGTCCACCTTGAGCACCGGTTTGAGGTTCACCAGGTAGGGTGGGGTTTCGTAGAGGTCACCATAGGAGTCGATGACGGCCTGGTCTTCCGGCGTGGCGGCAACGTACGAGATCGTCACGCGCTTCCCTGCGATCTCCGGCAGGTTGGCCGTATAGTCTATAAGCGTGGTGCCGCCGTTGTATAGGTGAAACCTTATCTGGTGTCTTTTGTCTGCGGGGATCTCGGCAAAGTCCGAATCTACAGACAGGACTTTGAACGGCAATGATCCCGGGACGAATTCCAGGGTTTCCGCCAAAATGCTCCTGGTGCGGGCAATGTCCTCATAGCTCAGCCCGGGGTAGTTGACGGCGAGATAACCCTGAATCTGTTGGATCATCAGTTCCACGGGGCTTGGTTCGTGGAAGGTGGTGATATAGTTGTTTATGAAAGCCTCGGCGTCAAAGCCCATTTCCGACAGAACATCAATCCCTGCTTGATAGCCGTATTTTTTGAAACTGGGATCTATGGGGATCCACATCTTGCCCGTCTGATCCACAGGGATGCCCCTGTAGTTCGTGTAGGGCATATAGGCCTCGACCCAGACGTGCCTGAAGCGGATGGCGACGACTTCCTCACCGTCAAGGATGTTGACGCCCTCCATCCCCGCCGTGGTCAATATGCTTCCGGCCGTGGCAGGATCTTCAACACCCAGCCAGTTCATGGCCTTCTCTGGAGTCATTTCGACCATCCCGCGGACATAACGGGCCGGGATGCCCGAAGCCCTCAGCAGGGCGATCAGCAGGGAGGCCAGGTCATAGTCGTTCCCGCTTTTCTGTTTGAGGCTCTCCTGCGAGCCTTTTCGGGAGCCCAGGTACGGCTCGAAATCAAAGCTGTCCTGGACAAAGCGAAGAATCGCGACAGGGGATTCATCCAGGCTGGCGGCCAGATCGATAATCTCCTGGGTGATTTGGACATCGATGGTGGGGTTCAGGTCTTCGAGGGCAGGGGGACCGGTGAGAAATGACTTGGCTTGTGGCCCCTCTTCTTTTTCAACAGATGGTCTAAGAGGTTCCTTCGCCCTTTCGGCCTCCTCTTTTTCAGCCCCCGGTATTATTTTTATCGGATCGACAGATGGAATGACTCTTTCCTCTTTCTGGACGCTAGGGGCCTCCAGGATCTTGAGGCTGTGCGGAAGGCCGTTGCTGTGAAGGGGCGGGTCCTTTAGGACGGGATTCTCTTTGAGGTGCTTTTCTATTTTACCGAGGACCGCCTTAAGCTTCCCCCAGGCCTTCTTTCCGATCATATCTTCCACTTCGCCCATATTGCGAAGCAGGATCGTCATGTTCTTGTCGTAATTCTCCACCATTCGGCGGTGTCTTTCTAAAATGAGATCCGAAAAGCCCGCATCGATAAGGCGCCCCTCCGTATCTGCAAATTTCTGGCGCAATGCCTCATCTGCCGCCTTGATTTCCTTGATCCGGCTCAGCACCTCTTCCGCTTCGATCGAGAGATCGAGGCCTCGCGCTTTCTTCCTCTCCGCTTTCTTAAGCACCTTTTCAAGGGAATGTACCCCGTACGCGAAGCCCTTTTCAAGGGCATATTTCCCTTCCGGCCCGGCCTTCAAACCCTCTGCGTCGGCTCCGGGTTGCGCTGAAGGGCGCGCCTTTTTTTCCCGTATCAGCTTCTCTATCTCTTCCTTGGACTTCCTCGTCCCGAACGATTCAAACTTCTTCCCTTCCTTATAGAGCCCAAATCCTTTGAATGCGTGCCCGGAAATGAAAGAAAGTGAAATACCGGCCAGGAAAAACAATGCCGCGAGAAGCAGCCTCTTTGCGACGCAGTTTAATCGTGAAACAACGGATCCGAGCATTCTCCCACCAACATCGATCGCGCTTTTAGCGAATACAGGCCTCACGGCGCTTTTGGTCAGCTTAGCTTAGGAAGATCAGTCGTCTGGTTCTGCACTTCGGTAAACAGGGATCTGAAATACGCTTAGATTAGGCTCTGAGTTGTCCGACAACCTTATGAGGGCCTGAAGAGAAGATAGGGAAAATCAACAGGCCGAATTTGCGATTCCATGGACGCATTGATTGCGAAGGTGCTTTACCCAAGTTACGATCCGCATTTAAGGCCGTTTTTCTAAAAAAGTGTGAGTTCTAATTTCCTTCAGATTTTCGCCTCAGCCCCGCGAGACAGGCGAGCCCCGCTCCCATAAGGAGCAAAGTACAAGGCTCGGGGACCGGTTGGGATACGGGCTCCTGATCTACAGTGGCCGCTTCAGAGCTCCAAGAAGCAAAAGCGGGTACTGCAGCGAGCTGGAATCCTTCAAGGGGATCATCCGCACCTATATCCAGCAGTGAGGTCCCGACGGAAAGACAGTCGAAGCTCAGGGTTGCAAGAAGGACATCATCCCCCCAAATCCCCTGACCGGGCGGCAGGCCGAATGGGGCGAGAGCCGCCAAACTCACGTCATCATCCGGCACCGGAAATACGGAATTCCAACTGCTGCCCACCACTCCTCCCGTGAACATGACCTGGGAAGAATCGTAAAGCAGATCAATATCCCACCCTATAATCTGCTCTGACACACCGATGTCGGCAAGGAGATCAACGGTGAAGCTGGTCCCCTCACTCGCGGTCACGGTCGTAGAGCTGAATTGAAGGGATACAGCGTATCCCTGAGTGGGAGCCATCCAAACGAGCGTCCCAACGACTAAGAAAAGTATGGTTAATCTTCCTACCATAGTATTAAGCTCCTTCCCCGTGTGACCTCTTCGGGTACGAATTTCGGGTTTTAAGGTTCGAGCGCTTTTTCCAGCCCCCGAGGGTGGCTGACGGACATCATGATATAGAGGAGCTTGGCAACCCACGATTTCCTGCCGTATCACATGACGATTTCGCTTTTCGTAAGTCTTTCTCAATGAACTCCCATCAAAACCAAAGGGAGCACTCCCTTTCGCTGCTTGGCGTCCGGACGGCAATCAGTTGAAATCTTTTTCTGCACCTCAACCTCCTGGTCAAGGCTGGAACTTTGGTAGGGTTTCTTTGGGGTAAGCAAAGGCACAAACCTCTGCTTACCTATACTCTCTAATGAAGATGTTTTTCGGGGGATCGGCTTAATGATAAAAAACTGCAGGAATCTTATAACAGAGTAGAAATTTACATGTCAAGAAAAAAAACAAAATTCATCATACCCAGATTTTCTCACGATGGCCTTATCAAAAATCGGCCTCAGCCCACCTGTCAAGCACCTTACTCACAAGGTTTTATTTTGCATGGCTCACAACCCGTGAGTACAATGGAAACCCGGCTCATGAATAATCCAAGCTTAGGAGCTCTCTTGCAAGCTAAAATCTATCGCAGCCTAGATCACCCGGGGCACAAATCCTATCTAGGCAACGCGACTCTTGTGCGCGAAGATGGGCCGGATGATGAGGGAAAAAGCGTGTAATCCCCTTCCAGATTCCTAACAAAAATTACTCACATATATTCATAATCAATTATTCCTATAACGCAACTTTAGTTAACATATGCAGTTTCCTTTTCCTGTGAGAGAGATAGGCTCGGTGATTCCTGAGCTGAATCCAGTGGACCTGCGGCGAAGCCCATCTCCATATCGAACCATCGCATTGGGAGTAGAATCCCTATGAACGTTCTAAGTTGCGAGTGCGCACTGGATGGTGCTTTTTTCCCCAACCTGATCTTCAGGTGCCAGAGGAAGAAATAAGCCAACATACATGTCATCATATGGTGGTGCCAGCCCGGGTATTTATGGACTTCGTAATGATCCAGCCCAAATTCGGTCTTGGTCTCCTCGAAACATTGCTCGATTGCCCACCTGAGTCCGCTGAGCCATATGAACAGAGGCAATTGACAACTCATCGGGACATTGCTGATGAAATAGCTGTACTTCGGATCTTCCCCAAGGCTTCTTCGAATGATCAACCATACTCTCCTTCGGGGAAAGCCGTCTTTTGCCAGAACAATTCTTCGCCGCGTGAACTCATAAACAATCGGCCCCTTGGCTTCCTCAGAGACCGTGAGCCGATACCAGAAGACGTCATGAATGCTCTTTGCCAACTTTCCGACGCTGATTGGTCTTTTCTCGGTGGATTCCACAACCCTCTTGCGGTGGGTTTTACCCCGGTACTTGTATGTCTTTGTCACCGTGACAGGCTCGGACAACCAACACAAAGTGGAAGAGTTCACGGCCACAAAATACCGAAACCCATCAATTCGTTCAATTGTGGAGATGAACTCCGGGCTTGACCAGTAGATGGATTCCCCTAGAACGTATTTGAAGGGACGGAATTAAGCAAGCCAAGGATCACTCACCTTAGCCCGGAGATTCTCTGCAGGATATAAATTGCTTCCTCGGATCCCATCTTGGCGTCGCCATTTGCATCGGCTTCTTTCTTCAACCCACTTGAAGTCTCCGCTCCCAGCAATACCTTCAAGGCGATAATGGCATCCGCAAGGTTAATCATCTTATCACCGTCCATGTCTCCCTTCACCGTTGGCTCCAAAGGAAGGACGTTTAGGTTGAAAGCCGGCAGCGAGGAACTCAGAAAGCAGTCAGTAACCGAAATTACAATCCCGGTAGTAGTTCCCATGTCTGCATCGCTCGGCGTACCAGCGAGAGTCCCTGTAGTCGCATCAAAATTTGCCCACTGCGGCTTATTGGTGATACTGAAAGCGAGCGTGTCTCCGTCCTCGTCTATGGATAGCGGGGTAAAGGAATATAAAATTCCCGAAAAAGCAGTGTCCGCAGCATTTCCACTCAGGCTCGGCGGATGATTGGTTAAAGCAACCGTTTCCAGGGTCACCCGATCCTGGGACCGCGAAGACCAGCAAAAAACAAGGCTACCATCAGCCAACAAATCCGCTCTGGGGTACCACGCTTCGGCTTGCGAACGAACATCTAAAGTTTTCGCAGCTCCCCACTTCCCATTTTGATATCTGCTCCAGACCGGTAACGCAATGCCTGCGGCTTTCTTCGCCCAAATAAGGACCATCGAATCGTCGGCTCTCTGCGTGATATGAGGACAGCAGGCAAGCCCGCTCCCATCGACCGTCTCCGAAGAAGACCACGATATTCCATCATGTCTGCGATGCATCAGATTTCCCCAGGGGTTTAGCACACTCCCGGTCCAGTAGACGAGATGTAAAGAACCCATGGAGCCGGCAGCAATGCTTAAACCAAGGGGAGTTGTCCCTGCACCGAATTCTTCGATAATCGAGGCTGTAGTCCAACTGCCCTCGTAAGAAATCTCGCGTATCGTTGGGCCGCTAAACTGGTGATCGGTCCAGAGACAAACAATACGGCCATCTCCAGACACAGCCACGTCAAAGGCGCACCGAATGAAGTCAGGGGCCTCTCCGGTTGGAGAGCCCAGGAAGAGGTTTATCCCGGGGGTGAGATTCTGTGGGGTATTCCAGGCTGATCCCGTCCAGTGAGTCCAGTAGATGCCGGTGTCATAGGGATGATCGATATTTCTTTTGGCCTCCAGCCAGAATACGTGAACTTGGCTATCCTTCGCTACGAGAACACGGCCCTCGCGGATCATCCTTGCTCCTTGGCTCACACGGGTTACGCCCGTTATTTGGTCCCCTGTGTGATCGAGCCTTCCGTAGAACATGCCCGGCACGTAGTCCTGCTTGCCTGCCCAGAGGAGGTGTACCGTCCCATCTGTTCCATGGAAGACATCGAGAAGGTGGCTGTATTGTGAAGCGAGGGTAAGAGGCGTGCCTTCGGGCGAGTCCCCAATCGGTATCTGTCCCAGATGGATATCAATCAGGGGCGACATGCCTGTTCTCGTCCGCTCGAAGAGTACCATACCGCCTTTCACAGGCACCATTCTTGGCCTCCATGCGTCCGCGCGATTGTCTGGTGTCGTCGTCCTCGGTGGGCGCACGAGGATGAGATCGGGGCTGAATTCCTGCAAAACCCAGCCACTCTGATCCACATAAAATATTACCTTTGTTTCATCGCTGAAACCATCCGGCTGGATAAAACCGGGCACCCCGATCCTCACAGTGGAACCGTACGGCATATCCCACATGCCAGGCTTCGCGTCACCGTCATTCTGAGGCTCAAAAAAACGCCAATCCTCGAAATTGAGGGGATCGTCCCCCACCAGAATGGCGTTCAGGTTATGGGAAAAAGACGGCGTCATGATCCCCACCTCGTATAGGGGCAGGTTGAAAATCGTCTGACCGCCATTGTACCGCGTAAAAAAGAGGTCCCCGCGATAAAATGCTCCATGAATGAAAGTCTGTAAGGCAAAGTTTGCACACTGGAACCAGTAGGTGTAAGGGTGCTTGTCTGTCTCCTCAATCATGAGAAACCTGTCAACCCAGGCATTCCTTTCTGTGCGCCCGCTAAGGTGGTTCCACCACCCGGGAAGAACAGCTCCTGTGAGTGAAGCCTCTATGTGGGTTGCGTCGACGCTATCGACAACCCCGTTACCGTCAACATCCGCTCTCAGAGAGGGTGCCATGAGTCCCTGGGCCATATCCTGCGCTAAAGCGACATCCGATTGGCTGACGCTCCCGTCGCCATCTACATCGCCGCTGCCATAGTAGTTCGTGGTTGATGCCGGTTGCTGGAAGGGATTATTCCCCTCCCAGATGCGCGTTCCGGCAGAAGCGAAGGTTGAAAAGGTTGAAGCAAAAATCAGGGTGAGGATACCTATTGAGAAACATCTGGGAATATAAATCCGTTTTCTTCGGCCCAATTACCTTACTCCCTCACAACTCGAGGAAATTGCAAATGCGCCTGCCGTCCCTCGCTCTTGTCATTCTTCTTTCTCTTTCCCCTTCCGCCTCTCAGGAACGTAGGAATCAATTGGGTTTGGAATGGGGATCCACAGGTTTAGGAGGACTCGTTCAACAGTCTTCGTGCTTCGTCCGCGCCTTCAAAATGACTGGACAATTCCAGCGCCTTTTTGAGAAATCTCTTTGCCTCCGCAAATTTTTCCGTTGCATGGTATATGGCGCCAAGGTGATAGAGGATGGCAGGCCTGTTTGGGGTTACCCTGTTCGCCTCCTCGATCTTAAGCAATGCATTTTCATAATCCCCTTGGTGAAAGTAAATCCATCCCATGGTATCCAGGATACTGGCATTCCCGGGCTGCAATGCATACGCCCTCTCGGCGAGGCTCATTGCCTTGTCCAGCTGCTGCCCCCTTTTTGCATACAACCAGGCGAGCTGGTTGTAGCCCACGTAGAAATCCGGGTACAGTCGAATGAGTTCTCCATAGGATTCCTCGGCCTTCTTGTACTGCTCCTTTCCTTCATAGATCAGTCCGAGTTTTATGAGGATACCTGCATCCTTTTTGACCAGCAACGCCTGGCGATAGGCGCCCGCGGCAACATCGGTTTTTCCCATCAAAACGTTCAGCTCCCCGATGGCGTAAAGGGCGGAAAAAAAGGCCGGCGCACTCTGAACAGCTTTTTCCAAATTGCCCAACGCCTCGGCTCGCTTGCCATTTTCCAGGTAGGCCACGGCGCACCAGTAATTCGATAGAATAGACTGTTCATTGATCTTAAGTGCTTGGTGGAATTCCGAAAGAGCACTATCAACGAGATTCTTAAAATAGTAAAGCACCCCCAAATTGAGGTGCTTGAATTCTCCTTCCTTCATTCCAGCTCGCAACACTTCTTCATTGAGCCCGAGGATCGAAAAACCCCTGACCAAACCCTCCGCCGCACGCCAGCATTCTAAAGTCTCCGTCCATTTGTTTCTTGCTGCATAGACACTGCCTGCCATAAACTTCAAAAGCTTATCGTAAGGCTCACCCCACGTTCTCACTACCGCAGGTTCGAGAACGCTCCCCTTGCCCAGGTAAAAGCTCAAAGCGTATTGGGCCGCGAAAGCGCCGAAATGGCGGCTGTCAAGACGAAGAACCCCTTCCATTTCTTTGAGCGCCTCTCCATACTTCCCTTCAAGCATATGACAGAACCCTCTCAGATAGACGGTATCAGGGCTATCCTTTGGCGCCTTTTCGAGATGGCGTAAAGCAGCCTTCGTATCTCCCAGGTGCAGGGAAGCATTGGCAAGGATCTCGGCAGAGCCCTTTATACCCATCTTTTCCAGTTTCTGCCCGGTTGCCAGGGCGTCCCCGTACCTTTTTGTCCTTATCTGCAAATGGCCGAGCTTCTGCAAATACAGGGAATTGTCGGGATCTACGCTCAAAGCCTCCTTTAGTTCCTTTAAGGCAGCAAGGTCCTGACGGAGCTCCTCATAGATCAGGGCCAGTCCGTAGTGGGCAACGTGCGCGCTGGGATTCAACTCAATCGCTCTCTCAAAATGTCGCTTGGATTCTTTGGGGTCTCCCATCAAATAGAAGGTTACGCCCAGATTGATATACCCAGGCAGGAACTCGGGCACGAGCTGGACCGCCTTCTGGAAATTGCTTACAGCCTTCCCATATTCCTCTCGATCGCAGTATATCCGGCCCAAAATATTCCAGGGATATGGGTGGCGCCGATCTAGGGACACGGCCTTTTCGCAGGCCTTTATTGCCGCATCGTAGTTTCTCTCAAGGCGCATGATCGTGGCTTTGGCGTAAAGGCTATACTGATTACCTCTGGCTCCTGAAGAAATCAATCCAAGCTCTTCCCTGGCTTTTCTCAGATCTCCCCTCGCTGCCAAAGAAAGGCTGTAAATGGCCCTCGCCTCGGCGTCATTCGGCTTCGTTGTCAGCTTTCGCCTCGCAAGATAGCCCGCGCTATCCACGTTTCCGTAACGCAGGAAGGCTCTCATTTCTTGCACATACCGTTCGGGGGCTTTTTCAAGGGCTTGTTCAAGGTCAATCGGCCGACCAACTGAGTCAACCGCCTGGATAGGCACTGCGCCCAGCTCCGTTGAAAATAGTGTGAGTGTAATGCAGCAGACCCAGAGCCACCCTGCCCGCAATAGACTCCTCGCCACACGCCTTTCTTTCATGATACAGCCTCCCCTTTGAGCCGATGAGGTTACGATTCATCAATCTCCGGCAAGCATAAGCACCGAACCGATGTTCGACTCAAGCTCTCTTACATGAGCTTATGTTAAATGAAAATCCTCCTGGAGTCAAAAAAAGAGGCAAGCATCGTGCATGCTCGCCTCATTCGATCGAAATGCGACGGGTTTTTCTATTTCTTCAAGAACTTCCTTCTACCAAAACCCGCCAAACCTGCAAGCCCGGCACCCAGGAGCAGCATGGTGGCCGGCTCAGGAACGGGCTCGGGTGCCGCCTGTCCGATCAGGGTGAGATCTGCTGTCGCAGAACTTCCATCGGTCGCGTAGGCAGCCGCAGTAAAAATGTTGTTCCCTGCCACCATCGCCCAATCGGGGAGCACGAAGTTCCCCAGGGCGTCCGTGGGGTAGTCGCTGAGCACCGTCCCGTCAGGAAGCGTGATGTCCACATGGTCAATACCCACCAGGGTACCGGCGGTGCCGCTAAAGATAGCCTCCAACTGCGACAGATCACTCGCATTGGTGTAAACCCCATAATCATCGCCAGTGCCTACCGTGTCATCCGGTCCGTCCGCGATGTCCCGCATTACAGCAGTGTTGTGGCCCGGAAGGCCCACCGTATGAATTGCATCCACACCCGCAGCAATCGCATTGGCGGCGTTAATTTCAGGAGATCCTAAGGTATCGCCATCAGAGAGGACCACCATCATTTGCGCACGACCCGTGGTGTGATAGGCGCCTGTCAGTTCGGCCGCTGCCCGGTCAATTCCGCTGCCGATGAGCGTGCTCCCGGAGGCGTCCACTGAGTCAATGGCTGCATGTATGAGCGCGATATCGGAGGTCAAAGGCGAGAGCACTCTCAAGGTGTTGGCATCATAGTCAAACTCGATCACCGCAACCGAGGTGGTGTTCACCGGAAGGGTATTCACAAGCGCATGGGCTGCATCCTTTTGCGCCTGCTGTCTCGTCTTGCCGGCACCCCAATCATAAGTGGTCATACTACCGGAAGAATCGAGAACGAGAGCCAGATCAAGGCCTGTGCCTCCGATCATCCCCGCAGCACTGGCCTGGCCCTGCGGATTCACGAGAGTGTTCTCAGGATAAACGGAACCATCCGGAGGTGAAACCCATGCCACAGATGTCGCTGCCATAGCAGTACCAGTCACTACAATAGAAAGAGCCAGGAAAACTGCAACAAATACTAACTTCGCTGATAATTTCATCAAAATACCCCCCTTTCCATTCAGGCTGAATTGTTGATCATTTCAAGAAATCCCCATTCCTCTGTTCCAAAAGCACACTCAGTTCATATCGGAGTATTCCCACCCCCTTTCCCGGCATAATTCCTTAACGGCGTAGAAGGCGCTTTCCCGCGTCAAGTATGGGAAACTTCAAGCACGGGCTGCGACTTCCACCATCACTTATTGAGAATTTACCGTATCTACTGATAAGAAAATGAAATTATTTGATTTTTAACAGGCCAATAATGAAATAAAATAGGTTTTTGGGTGATTATGCCACCATGCTCTATCGCTCAGACGTGGCTGCGTAAGACATGATACAAGATCAGTCCCTTCTCTTATATTTCTGCCTTTCAGTTCCAAAGTCACCGCTAGCGCTTGTTTTTGAGCGAACCTTCCAACACCCAATAATAATGAAGTTGGATGCGACCAGCACTGCTAGCTAGTTTCCATACAGAAATGGCCCTTTTCCGCAATCTCGGCGTCAATCTGCGGGATTCCTTGTTCCCGCCTTTAGGCGGGACGCGCAACCCCTTGACTTCCTTGATCTTGCGAAAAATTGCTCATTTCTGATCTGGAAACTACGCGAGTGTCCAATTTGTATTTCTGGATGGACACTAGCTAGGCTGGTTAACTGAAGAGAAAATCAAAAAACTGAACACCCCTCAACGCGTGCCCTCTTTTCGGAGGGACATAATCGTATTTTTTATTAAAGCTACAATAGTCATGCCACGGAGGAAAAACAGGAGAGAAAAAAATACAAAAAAATTTTCATAATAAAAATAAAATGCTTGCACAGAAATTTTTCCCCATATTTTCAACCGCCCAATTCCAATCGCCTATATCCTGACAAAGTGTGTAATTAATTGCCAAAAAATATAGGTAATATTTTTTCGGAATGTGGCAATGAATTACACATTTTTTCATTCAACATCAGGACCGTATACGTGCACTATCGCTGGGTAGGTTAGGCGATATCTGTTCCCTTAGAAAGGCGGGGCCGGCAGGATTGACTCCGTTACAAAAGAGCGGGACGAACACTCCTTTATAGCTTTATAAATTATCACATGATCGATCTAAATGGCAGCGTGCGATGAGGATGAGGAGAATAACTCAATTATTTCAGCATTTTTTATTCGGAAATTTTTCTCATCAACACCAGGAACTCCCTTGTTCTTTTCCCGCAATGCAGGAAACCGAAATTCGCATAGGACTGGTAGATCGTGATTGTAGATATTTCGCGTGAGTCATGCAAACATCCAAGTGTTTGCTAGCATTATTGACACCTCGGTTTGGATCGTATTCTTCTGCGATCAGGAATCGTGGATCTCTTGGCACCTCCAGAAGCTTCTCAGAGATCACTTTAGATTTTATCCTGATATCCGCATGGGCACAGACTGCAGATGCTCACACCAACCGCGTGAGGGACGGACGGATCTAAAGGACTGCTCCTGGCAACGGAAGAAATGGATTCTGGTGGTAGGAACAACCACCGGAGTTCACTTCCTCGGCGTCGGCGCCCTTCAAATGCTCAGTTCGTGTGGTTGAAAAAATACATACCACCTTTTCCTGAAAAAGCAGGTTTTTCATCTTCCTCATTCAGCAAGCCTGTGATAGGCTCCCTTTTCCCGATCCGTTCAGAATAACCTGCGCTAACATAGATGATTTGGGAGTGAAAAATCATGGATCAGATCGTGAATCGCCAGATTTGTCTCAGGAGCCGCCCTCTGGGCATGCCTAAAGAGGAAAATTTCCAACTCGTTGAGGTCCCGATTCAAGAACCGGGGAAAGGCCAGTTGCTTGTCCGAAACCTCTACATGTCCGTCGACCCGTACATGCGCGGCCGTATGGTGGATAGGAAAAGCTATGCACCGCCCTTTCAAATCGGGGAACCTCTGGAAGGGGGCTGTGTGGGGCGGGTTGTCGCTTCCAACGGCGGCCCTTTTGAAGTGGGGGATCATGTGGTGGGCATGCAGGGGTGGCGCGAGTACTACCTCTCGGACGGTAAGAGACTTGCCAAAATCGATCCGGACGCCGCACCCCTCCAGGCCTACTTGAGTGTGCTGGGCATGACGGGCTTTACGGCTTACGTGGGCCTTCTTCACGTGGGCCGGCCCAAAGAGGGCGAAACGCTCTTTGTCTCGGCCGCCAGCGGGGCCGTCGGGGCCGTCGTGTGCCAGATTGGCAAAATCAAGGGCTGCCGGGTTGTCGGCAGCGCCGGTTCCGACGAAAAAGTTGGGTGGCTCCTGAAGGAAGCGAAAATCGACGCTGCCTTCAATTACAAGAAGTCTTCGGATCTCGTTCGGGAACTAGGCAAGCACTGCCCGGGAGGAATCGACGTTTACTTCGAGAACGTGGGAGGAAAACACCTGGAAGCGGCCCTCGAACATATGAACCCCTTTGGTCGGATCGCGCTGTGCGGCCTGATTTCGCAGTACAATGCCACCGAACCGGTGCCGGGCCCGGCCAACTTCGTCCAGGCCGTGTTGAAGCGACTCACCCTGCAAGGATTCATCGTCGGGGACCACTTCGACAGGGCTACCCAATTCAGAAACGATATGGGCAAATGGATCGCGGAAGGGAAAATCAAGTGGAAGGAGACCGTCGCGGACGGCCTGGAGAACGCGCCAAGGGCTTTCATCGGCCTCTTCGAAGGGAAGAATTTCGGGAAGATGCTTGTCAGGCTCGCTTAATATCGTTGCCTTTGGCCCGGCGGGGAAACTGTCGCCGAATAGTGCTTTAGAAGTTCCAATCCCTGCCGATATAAGGAGAAAGGGATGTTCCCGATGGTTTTTCTCCGGATAGATCGCCCGTCGACACGGTGATCTGACCATAGGCAGGAGGGCTTTTCGATGCGAGGAAGGGACGGGGCTTCCACGAGAAGAAAAAAAAGGTTTGGATTGGGCCTTCGATTTTTGTTGCTCCTTTTGCTCTTCTCTCTTTACATGATGTTCGAGACCTATATCGCAACCTGGCCTGTCATCTCCGGCGTGGTTCCGGATAACCTGATGGAGCAGACGAAATCCCAGATTGTCTTCCGTTCCATTTGTTTCGGGTTTCCGCTGCTTTTTGTGATCGCTGCCTTTTCCATCGTGTTCTCCCAGCGTATTGCGGCTCCCGTCTCTCGCCTGGAGCACACGCTGGAGAAGCTGGTTCAGGGGGAAAACCCCGAATTGCTCAGTTTGAAAAGAGAAGATGAGCTCAGGCAGCTTGCAAACCGCATCAATGAGCTTGTCCTTGTCCTCAGGGAGAAAAAGATCCTCGGAAAGGAGGATAGCGCCTGATTCCCACCCGGGAGTGGCGCGGAGAAATCCCCGAATCCCCTAGGGCCTTACCAACCACGAGTTTCAGACGACTCCTTTCAGGAAATCATCCCTCCAGTGTGATTTCTTCCGCAACCAGCGCGCCTCCCTGGATACGAAGGTGGGCGAGAGAGACCGGCAGGCGGAATCGTCGCGGTCCCGCGCTTCCAGGGTTCAGGTAGAGAATCCCCCGATGTTCCTTCACGGAGGGACGATGGGAATGCCCGCTAAGCACCGCGCCGAAGGAAGCCGCAACAGGATCCAGGTCCAGTTCATTGAGATCATGGAGCACGTAGAGCAACAATCCGCCGATCTCCACCACTTCCGTCTCAGGCAATTCCCTGGCCCAGGCCCCCTTGTCCATGTTTCCCCTCACCGCGACCACCGGTGCGACGGATTGCAAGACCTCGAGCACTTCGGGCTTTCCAATATCCCCTGCGTGGATGATGAGATCGACTCCTTCAAGGGCCTTGAGGGCCTCGGGCCGCAGAAGACCGTGGGTGTCCGAAATGACTCCCACGAGGTGGCCTTCCCTCTTCTCATGCTGATCAGACACACACCTCCCCCTTAGTTCTCCGTTTGCTCCTCGAGCCACATTTTGAATTCGGCGGCGAGTTGCCTGGTAAGGATTGCCCCCTTGAAATTACGAGGGATTCCACCGAACCGGAGGTAATCGGGCTTTGCGCCCTTGGACACTCGTTTTGACGCTTCCTCCTTGAAAGTGTTGTGGATCTCCTCCCTCTTTCCCCGCGCCTTCTCATCTCTCGCTTCAATAGTGACACAGCACGAATCTTCATGTTCGCTATGCACCCTCAGGCCCACCACAGCCAGATCGAAGGAATCCCTGGATAGACCATATTGCCTTGAGACAAACTCCACGAGCTCCGATTCGATCTGATCGTATGCGTAATTGGCCCCGCCCCGGATCAGGAGGGTCGATTCCCGGCTCACCCAATAGTAGTCAAGATCAGCGTCGCTCTCATTTTCGAGGGCAAAACAGATGTCTTTGAGCCCGGTATACCAACCTTCCTGCATGACTTCGCGGGTCGCTTCATGGTCTTTCACGTACTCCGACAGGAGGTTTTCTCCACGGGTCACCAGGTAGCCGCTTTCGTCCAGGTCACAGTCCTCCATGAAGCCTTCGATCCTCGGCGTGACGCTCTTCACGATCCGGACTTCGGTATAGGGGGGATGGGGTCGTCCGATGTAGTATCCCGGCTGGAGTTCGCCGTTCTTCAAACGTTCCCATCCCCTTTGAAAGGCCTGAAACTTCACTTTTTCAGGAAGGCTGCGGGGGATGCCGATCACCTGCAAGCAGGTTTCCGTAGACCCGAACCGCACATTGGGAATGCGTCCGGCATATTCCTGAAGTCGCCTGATCGTGGTGGGTCCCACGGGAGCGGAACCGATCAGGAAATCCGTCCTTCCCATCGCCTCCTTCAACCTGTCCGGTTCCACGGGTAGCTTGTTTTGGCTATCGAGGCCTGCAAGAAAATCGAAGTGTCTCGAAACGGTTGGAGCCACCAGGCGGTCATAATTGCGGGAGGCTACCTCCGCCAGGATTTTCCAGTAGCCGGTGGAATATTTTTCGATTAGATGAATGTGGGAACCTGGACGGCGCATGGCCCAGTCGGTGATCGAGCTGGAATTGCTGTGATGCAGCGGGTTCACGACGAGCACCGCGAAGCGGCTCCCGGGATCGACCTCCAGGAACCGCTCGAAGGTGGATCGGTTGGTCTGGTAGGCACGATAGGGGAGCTTCACTCCCTTGGGTTGACCGGTGGTCCCCGAGGTAAAAACAATGAGGCGGGTAGACTCCCCATGGAGCTCGGTTGAAAAAGCCTCTTCAGGGATTTCCTCTTGGTCGGCGAGAAAACCCACGTCGAAGACCGGAATTTGGGGAAACCGCTTCTGGATGGATTCTACGTACACAGGGTCAAAATGGGAACCTGTGACCAGGAGCTTCGTGTCGGTCCGCTCGATCTTGTAAAGGATCCGGTCGAGGGTATCCGCCTGCCAGTTGATGGTGACCGGTACGGCCCCGGTAAACACCGCTGCGAGGCGAAAGACCAGGTCGGCAGGATGGTTTCCGCCGAAACACTCGGCAAAGCACTCCCCCACTCCCAAACCCCTACCCCGAATGACGCTTGCGGCCTTCTTTGCGAGAGTCCAGAACTCGCCGCGGGTCCATTGGGTGCGGGAAATCCCGCCGTCATCATCCCCGAAGGCATAGTAGAAAAGGAAAGGCTCTTCGGATCGTTCAAATGCTCGAAAATAGTCTGTGTGTACGGATTCCGTCTTTATGGACATGGACTGGATTCCTTCCTGTGACAGATCGAACGGTGCAGGTTTTTCCAAAAGGTCTCGGCTTCATGCCTCGACCAACATCCGGTCTGTTAAGATCCATCGCTACCAGGCCTTGTGATAGAGATCCACAATTTGCTCCGCTGAGGGTACTACGGGGTTGTTCTGAGGGCTTCCCGAGGCCAGCGCATCGCTCGCCATCTTCTCTACCTTTTCATCGAAACGGTGGAGATCCACGCTGACGCATTGGGATAGTCCTGGAATCTCCAGCTCGCGATTCAATTCCTTCAGTCCCTTTACAAGGGCCAAAGCGGCGATCTCGTCGGAGTCCTTTTCTGATGCATACCCCATGGTCCGCGCGATGGTTGCATATCGTGCAGGAGCCCCAGGAACCGAAAACTCGGTGACCACAGGCGCCAGGACGGCATTGGACAGGCCGTGGGGCACATGGTAAAGGGCACCAACAGGCCTGCTCATCCCGTGGACCAGGCAAACGCTGCTGTTGGAAAAAGCGATACCGCCCTGGCATGCAGCCAGCATCATCGCCTCACGAGCCTTCCTGTTGCCCGGTTCCTTGAAGGCCGTGAGGAGATTCTTCGCCACGAGACGGATGGTGGAAAGCGCAATGGGATCCGTCATGGGATTAGCCTTGACGGACACATAGGCCTCCATTGCATGAACAAGGGTGTCCACGCCCACATTGGCCGTGAGGTCGGCGGGCATACTCAAGGTCAGTTCATAATCCACCAGCGCCACGGTGGGCAAGAGATGGAGATCAAGCATGAGCATTTTTATGTCTCGCTCCGTGTCCGTAATAACGGCTGCCTTTGTGACCTCACTGCCCGTCCCTGCCGTTGTAGGAATCACAATCAGCGGGAGCCCCGCGCCGGGAATCTTGTTTATCCCCGCATACTGGCTCATGGGGAGTTCATTGTTTGCCAGGATCGAAATCACCTTGGCGGCGTCTATGGGGCTCCCGCCGCCAAGAGCCACGATGAGGTCGGACTTGCATTCCCTGAGAAGGGAGAGCCCCTCAAGGACATTTCGATCGGTGGGATCCGGCTGCACCCCCGAAAAGACCGTGACGGCCAATCCCTGCTTCTCCAGGGATGGGATCACCTGATCTGCGTACCCACTCTTCTCCATTTGACGGTCCGTAACCAGGAGAGCCCGGCTGCCGCCAAGGCGCCTCGCCTGGGCACCCACCTCTTTCCTTGCGCCGGCGCCAACAAGGATCGTGGACGGGATATTAAACTGTACCAGCATGTCTGACCTCCCTCGAATCCATAAAGCCGGCTCCTGGATAGGTCCGGCCTTCTCTCACACTGAATCCAGACCCAGTTCCCTCAACTTCTCCTCTTTGGGAATGCCCTCGTCAGTCCATCCGCGCAATTCATAGTAACGATCGAGCATCCCGTCCAGTTCTTCCTGAGGGCAATATCTCCCCTTTGCGGGACCCTCTGGAATGGGCTCGTTCATAACACGGTAGGGCAGCGTATCATCCTTTCGTCTCACTCCACGTTTCACGTTGATCAAACGCTCCAGATTGTAGATGCGCTCACCGATGGTCTCAAGCTCTATTAGATCGATACCCCAACCGGTCACATGGTTGACGATCTTTACCATGTCGTCGCTGAGCGGTGTTCCCAAACCTCTTTCCACGATGAATCGGCAGATGACCAGGGAGTCTCCCACCGCAGTGAAATATTGATTCCTTACAATGTATTCCGGCTGCGGCTCAAACCCGGGATCTGTCTCCGGCGTGGAATACTTGGGTCTCCCGTCATGGTGACTGCCACCCCTTGTGGAGGTGGGATAGGATAGAGACATTCCCCGCAACCCTCTTGCGGAATGCCCTGCCAGTTCCAGGCCCTTCACCGCATAGAGATACTTGTAGGCATCCTTTCCGATTTTCTCGGCAAGTCTCCAGGAACCCATGGACAGGAGTTCTCCGATACCTTGCCTTCTGGCCGTCTTCTTGATCAGCTCGACCATGGCATCGCCGTCTCCAAAACGCATCCTGCCGCCCAGTTCCTGCTCAGATACGATCCCTCTTTCCATACATTCCGCCACGAAGGCCAGGGTGACCCCCATGGAGATGGTATCCAGGCCCATGAGATCACAGAGGTGGTTCCCGTTAAAAATAGAGACCAGGTCCCGGTTTTCCAGCATGGAGCCCATTGCATAAAGGGTTTCATACTCGGGCATTTTGACCACTTTGCCCTTGAAATCCCCCCTGTCCACGCGCACGGCTTTCCCGCAGGCCACCGGGCAGCCGAAGCACGCCGTGTTCTTTTGCCAGTATTTTTCCTTGATTCGCTCCCCGCTGATATCCTGGGAATATTCAAAGGACTCCAGCACATTGTTTCGGGTGCCGAGCATCCCCTTGGAGTTGATGATGTTCACCAGCACCGGCGTTCCGTAGGTGGCGAGAGGCGCAGCCTGGTTTTTGAGAACCGAATATTTTTCCTTCAAAAACCCCCTCAGGGCATCCGGGTCAGCGATCCTTGTTCTCCTGTTCCCTCTGACCACCACGGCCTTAAGGTTCTTGGAGCCCATCACCGCCCCGATACCCGCTCTTCCGGCAGCGCCCATCCTTCTTCCACCGCAAATGATGTTGGCAAAGAGCACACCGTTTTCCCCGGCCGGTCCGATGGACGCACATACCGCCCCGTCCCCCTCCCTCCCTTCCAGTTCCGTAATGGTCTCCTCGGTGGTCTTTCCCCAGAGGGCCGTTGCGTCCCGGATCTCGGCACCTTTTTCAGTTACCGCCAGATAGACCTGTTTTGATGACTTCCCTGCCACACAAATCGCATCAAACCCGCATCTTTTCTGCGCGGTCCCGAATTTTCCGCCGTAGTCGGAATCGACAAAAAGCCCTGTCATGGGCGAAATGGAGGCCATGTGACCCCGGCTCGTCCCCCACATGGGGGTATCGGTCAGAGGGCCCACGGTAAAGACAATCGCGTTTTGAGGGCCAAGGGGGTCTGCATCCGATGGGACATGGTCGTGGATCAACTTGGCGGCAAAGCCGTTTCCACCCAAGAATTTCCTGGCAAATGCTTCATCAAACTCTTTCTGGCTCATTTTGCCGGTGGCGAGATCCACCATCAGTATCCTGCCGTGATGTCCGTGCATGGCTTCCCTCCCGCGTGGTGTTCCCCATGGCTCCATCTACTGTCCATGTGCTTTGGTCCTTTCTCAAAGGGACTTCTGCGGACGAAAGCAGGGGGTCTCGGGATAAGGGCCAATAGTAATGGACCCTATCGGGCAGGTCAAGTCCGATGCGCGGGGCAAGGGGTCAGCATAAAGAGGAGATCGAGCCTCGAAGCTCATGCCTCGGATACCACTTTAACTGAATGCGCCGCCCGCAGGATCGAGCACCTGGAAGGGGGTCCCAGGAAAGGGCCTTCTCACAAGCGCCCGCGGAGAAACGACTGGAAAAACAATCCGGGCTAGTTTTCCGGCAGCGTGGGAATGTATGCATTGATCAAGAGCATCTCGTAGCCCGGGGATCGGATCGAAGCCCGGGCTGAGGCGTTCTGATTGCTCCTGGATGCGGTCACCACGGATGCGGCGGCAAAGGGCATGACGGTCTTCCCCACCTCCAGTTCGAAATCAGGAATCACCTGCCCTTCGCCCATGTCTGCCTTTGGAACGATCACACCTTCCAGAGAAGGAATTCGCGAGTAACGAAGCTTGTACCCCACGTACTTGTCGGTATGGGTTTTGGGTTCCCGGTAGACGGACTGGATGGCGATTCGTTTGAGAATGGTTTTCGCCGTTGCCGGGTCGGAGGTGTCATCGATCAGCCGGGCAATCAAATCCAAATCGGAGGTAACGGCGGCATCCAGATCAAAGTCCGGCCATTCGCTGAGTTCATGGTGGTAAGGTTCCTCAGGCAGGATATGAATCCTCCGGGAGATGGAATAGAAGACATTGAAAGGAACGCCTTCGGCTCGCGCGGATGCGGGGATGCTCAAGGCCATGGATTTCATGCCGAAAGCCTCTGCGGATCCGTTTCCACCGAGGTCCTCCACGGAAAAGGAGCCTTTGATGGTATCTTTGAGCTGGTTGAACGGGGCCTTGAGAAGGGCACAGACCCCGATGCTTTTCACATCATTGATCTTCCATTTCTTGACCATGAATTTGTTTGCCTTGATCTCCTCATCCGTCCGGTTGTTGACTATGATGTCCCGCATGGAAACCTGAACGCCCAGACCGAGAGGGTCCACAGGGGTGCCATCGTTGAGGAGTCCGTTTGAGATGGTCACAAGGTTTTGATCGGCCCCGGTGCCGTAAGGTTCGATGAGCTCGCTCTCCAGGCTATTGAGCGAAGCGTTGATGAACGCCGTTCCCACATCCGCAAGGAGGTCCCTGCCTATTTCCGCACCGCAGAGAGCGCTTGATCCTCCCCCTGTGGCCACGTTCAGGATCACCGCCGCGCTCACATCCACGGCCAGGTCCACGGCGGTATCCAGCAGGGCCTTCTGCATCCCCTCCGATCCCGAACTTTGCGTGGTCACCAGGAGATTGATGAAATCCGTGGCCGGCGCGGGTTTCTCCCGGATCATCAGGGCGCCCTTCACCTTGACAGGGTTCACCGACCCCGCACCCACGCCTTCCGGGTCCGTGGTGATGAGAAATCCGAAACTGCTTCTCAGAGCAGTGCGCATGGGCAGTTTCTTGTCCTCGTTTCTGCCGTAGGCCATCACCCTCCTTGGCTGTTTGATTCCGAAACCGATTTCTTCCTCCACAAGGGGGGCGTCCACCTGATCGGGCTGGGGGCTTCGCTTGAGGATCACATCCCCCATGTCATCCTCCACGCTCCCCGTGTATGGATCGGTCAGGTCCTCAGGGGTGCCGTTGATCAAATAGCCCCCGTGAAGCCCCGGGAATTCAGCGGCAGGCGTCTTGGCCACGATGAAATGGCTCGCCGGTACTTCGCGGTCCAGATCAAAATAGCCACCCGATGTCCCCCCCTGGTCCTTCAGGAGGTGGGTGACCGGGTCCCGTGCCGCTCCACCGGGAAAGAGATCATCCACCACAGGAATGGACAGCAGGCCGTCGCTGTTAGGGACTTCATCCGATCCCCAGATCCGGGGGTCGTAAAGCACGGCCGCAAGCTCGATGCCGAAGGACCTTCGGTTTCTTCCCGTGACCACGATCGATTCGCTCCGGTCCCCGTCGAAGGGGGAAACCCGGCCATCCTGGCCAATGGGCTCGCCCAGTTCCGTGAGATAGTACTGATCCAAAATACCGGCGAAATAATCGTGTGGAACAGAGGTGGTGAACCGGTTTCTTTCGAAATCCAGGTTTCCCAGCAGGATGTCCGCCTCCTTGTCCACATCCACGGCTACCGAGCTCCGGTTTCTGGAATCCTCCGAACAGGCCTTCACCGTGGCGCCCGCCGGAAAGCCCGAATAGCGAACATAGGCTGTCCCTATGCTGTCCTTGAGATCATCGTCGAACTCGAGTCCCGGGTCAGGGAGATCCTCCTTCACCTTCGCCACCAGGTTGTAAGCGGTGAAAAAGAGACAGTCCACCAGGTTTCCCTTGAGCTTGAGAAAGAGCTTTTCCGCGCCCGGCGTGGGACTGACGAAATCGGGCAGAAAGTCCGGGTCTCCGGGAGCACTCAGAGAGCCCGTTTCCGTCAAACGGCGCCGGTCCGTCGTATTCCCGTAAACGAGGAAGTAGGCGTTATGATGGTGGAAAAGATCGGCGTTGTCTTCGCTGACTCGGATCGCGCCCGTTTGAGGATCGATCTCCCGCCTGAGCCCTACGATGGGGTTTTCCGCCGTAGCTCCCCGGAACACATCCCCAGGCTTGATCGAAGGGACGATTTCCACCTCCAATTTCTGAATCGCCCTTTCCGGGTCCTCCATCGCCTCGGGGGTCACTCGGAACACCTGGCTTCCCACCGGATGCATTTGGTGATGGCTGGCATTGAGAGGGAGATTGATATCCCCGTGATCGTGGGCTTTGTCAATTTCAAAGGCATAGAGTTCCAGCGCTCCTTCCCAAGTTTTTCCATCGTTGAAGGTGAGAAGGATCGTCCTGCTTCCAAGAGCCGTATCGGGATCGGCGGTCACGGTCATCAGGAGTTTTCCATCCTGGGCGCTACTTTTTTCCAGGTGCACGCCTTGACCCAGATCGGCCCCGGCGAGACCGCTTTGAAGGGAATCAGCAAAGCCTTCGGTACCAATCACCGAGAAGTTCACCTCCAGGACGGACGGATCCAGTTTACCCTCACTCACATACTGCCTCACCCTCGAGGAAGCCACAGGGATTTGCCGCGGTTCGGTGAGAAGCCCGTGGCCTCCGAGACGGATAAACTGACTTCGGTAGGAGTTGTTCATGGAATCCACGAATTCCGCGTACAAAGGATAGGACTGATCCACAGGCAGCACACCTGAGAACTCCTGAGGTTGTAGGGAATGCACCTGTGCTCCGATCTGCAAGATGAGATCGCTCCTCGGTGTGATGGTTGTGGGAGTCACGGTAAGAGCGACGATCCCCGAAGTGTCTGCGGGGTAATGCAAGCCTGTGATGGAGATTTCAGGCCCGGAAATTTTGTGAAGCGATATTCCCACCACCTCATGTCCGGTAATGAATGAATTTCCCTCTCCATCTTCGCCCCAATGGGTCACTCCCACGGTCTTGGCAATGCCGTCCGCCCCATAGGTATTGACCGTCACGCTGATGGGCCGGTCGGTGAGCCATGCTCCACCCAGGGGAGTGATGATCTTGTAAGTTCCCAGTTGATTGAAACGTGCCGCCTCCTCCGTGATTGAAGCTCCCGCCACAGAGGAGGGGTCGACCACGTTGAGCAGAAGTTCTTCGGACCGGAGCTCGGGCCGGTCGGTCAGTCCCATGAAAATTCGATACTGGCCGGCCTGGGTGGGTGTAAAGGTGAAAAAACCAGAGGAATCATCGGTCACGGGAATCTTCATCTGGTTTTGATTGGGATCGGTGATATACCAGTGGGGAGGATCATTGTGGGCGAAGCCAAAAACCGAATCGGAAGTGTAAAGGTCAAAGACCGATACCCCATAGGGTTCAAGGGGGTTGTCCACCACCTGAACCCAGGAGTTGACCACAATGGGGGAGGTGGGATCCAGGCCCAAGCCGGGCAGAAGCGTTGGTCTCTTTATGGTGATGGTCGCGCTCTGAACGGGGATGCCCGAGTCATTGGCCACGGCAAATTGAAAGGGATAGTTCTCCCCCACTTTTCTCGGGGATAATTTGAACCGGATGTGGGCAGGCATCCACTCGAAGGGGTCCAGTGTGGAGGCCGCGGACAGAAGAAACTCGGCGGGCGCCTGCCCGGAGCCGGTGTACAGGTTCGTGGTCGCCATGGAATTGCCGGCTCCTGTGTTTACATTGATCCCATAGACCACATGGAAAGAATCCCCGTCCGGAAGGGTCACCTTGATGGGCGTCCGACCCACAAAACCGGAACCGGTGGGATTGGAAAGCGTCACTTCCACGTTGATGAACTCCGTGATATAGGCCTCGGTGGCGCTCTGGGATTTTTCTCCCAAGGCTGTGACGGACATCTCCAGACGGGTGAAGATGACCGTCATGCTGACCTGACGCACCAGGTCCCCATCGTTGTAAGTGGCCGTCATGGTTCCGGAGCCGGGTAAATCACCGATGGTGACAAAACCGGAATTCCTTTCGACGATGGCGACGACCCCGGTGGGATGGGGCACTGCCCCGCTTTCGTCGTAGTCCACAATCTTGGTTCCGTCGCCCGTAAAGGAAACGACCTCTGCAGCCCCTGAAACCTCATCCCCCGCAGAGGAGCCCCTCAGGTAGGTGGCTCGAGGCAGGAAGTTAAAAAAGGCGCCGGGGCGCGTAAATTCGATCTCCGTCACTCCGCTGGTATCGTCCCGTTCAATCCGCGCGTAATCATTGGAGCGCCGGACCACCTCACCGGATAGACGGATATCCGAAAGGGAGTGGACCACCATGGCATCCCGGGCGAGGGTAGCCTTGTGAACAGCGCTGATTACGGCTTTCCCTGTTTCCTTGCAGATGATCACGTCCCCCGCCTGATTCACGCTCACCGCTTTTCCGTTGTCTGAAAAAAAGGCCAGCTCGCCGGCAGGCACGGGATTTACGCTGGTGGCGTCGGACTTTTCAAGGACACCGGAGAGCGTTTCCGCCTTGCCCTCCTGGATGGATTTTACCAGTTTCGGCGAAAGGACAAGCTTTGCCAGGGTCACAGGGACCGCTTTGGCCACGGCTCCTTCGGGTGTGAAGGAGAACCCGACGAAAATAGCCGCGGGTAAGGAGTCGGGCATGGTTGCGGGAGCGCGGTAGTTCCCAAAAGGGTCGATGGTGCCGATGCCCGGATTACCCTTCAGAACCCCGTTCACTTTCCAGTAAACGTCATGGAGGGGAAGAAACCCCAGCCCCCCCACTTCCAGGCCAGCCTGAAAGTTGATGGTGCGCCCCAGGCCGATGGTCACGGATGCGGGCGTGATGATGTACTCTCCTATGATCGGGTATATGGTCGCCGTGGCGGAGGCGGATCGGGTTTCATGATTGGGGTCCACCGCCGACACCGTCACGGTCAAGATCTGGGATGCCGGGGGGGCGGTGAAAACCGCAAGGGAGGCCCTTGCCTGGCTCCTTTCAATGAGACCCACGCTCTCGCTTCCACCCGTGATGCCGTTCACCTGGTATACCCACTCGGTATTCTCTTGATCGTCAACCACCTGAAACAACACGGTGTCACCGGCCAGAAATTTGGCATTCTGGGGTGTGAAGTAAGGTCCTCCCTCACCGCATCCTTCGTCGATCCTCCCGTCCAGGTCGTTGTCCCTGCCGTCGCCACAGATCTCATCCGCACCCGGGTACGTGCTGGAGTCATGATCTGCGTAGTCTAGCCCGCCGCAGGCCCCTGAAGGGTGCCCGTCGTTGTCCTCATCGCAGCCGGGTCCACAAGCCGGATCCTGGTCGTCCTTCAAACCGTCGCTGTCGTTGTCGAGGCCGTCACCGCAGATCTCCCTGGCCCCCGGATTGACCAGGGCGTCGGAATCGTCCACATCCTCTCCGCCGCAGTCCACAGTCACGTAACCGTCCCCGTCGCTATCCCTGTCGTCCGCTCTTCCGCTGCAGTCGTTATCCACCTGATCGCCGCAGATCTCCTCTGCGCCGGGATAGACGGCAGGGTTGACGGGATCGCAATCCTCCGAGTCGGGGGAGCCGTCTTCATCGGAATCCACAAAAGGCTGCCACCCTGAGAGGGTCTCTTTCATGAAAACGAAGGTTCCCTCTCCTGCCATAAGAGGGAAATTTTTGCCCGCAAACCCGGCCCCGAAAAAAGATGCGGTCTCAAAGAGACCCGTTTCCCTGCTGTATCGCTGAACCGAAGAAACCTTGGTTGGACCGCCCAGTTCCAATAGAAGCTGAAATGCCGTGAACTGACCGTTGGCGCAGGGTAGCGCGATCAGGTTCAGGCCCGGGTGGAGATCCATGGAAGAGGAGCAAGTGAACGAAGCATCGTAGTCGAGAGAAGCTTCTCCCTTCATTCTCACCACATATCCCTCCGATGGAGACAGCGTGAAAGGTTCCCCTTGAAGAACCCCATCCACAAAATAGGCTTCCTGATAGAAGCCCGTCTGGGGATCATGCCTCCCCGCGGAAAGCACCTTGTCACTCCCTCCCAGGCTTTCCATGAGCTCGGTTGAGTCCACGGGAGACCCGGTCCCCGAGGGAATACCGGCAAGGTTGTAGCCCTGGGAAAACTGAATTTGAAAGGCAGAGACCGCTGCGGGTGCAAGGACGAACAGAGAACAAACAATGGCAATGGACTTCTTCATGGTCGGTTTCTCCCTTTCTTCACGGCCAGGTTGGCGCGGAGAGTCTGGTCAACACATGGATCACCTCCCCTACACCTCTCCTCGGCACAGGGACGATCCCCTGGATCTCTTTCATTTCCGTACCCACAATTGTGAGAACTCCCAGACCCGTAACGGCATCGGCCAGTTCCAGCCCATAGGGACCCGTGAAGTCGCCGAAGATGGGCAAATCCTCGGTAACACTTACAAGATTGCTCGAGTCGACCACCCTGAAGAGATCACCCAGGAGGAGCCCGTTCCCTGTCAGGGAATAAACCGTTAGGATCTCTCCGCCACTGAGCGCAAGCGTCCCGGCCTCCTCATGGCTGAACAAATTGTTCAAATCGAGAAGTGCCCACGGAGGGTTCACAGAGTCTCCGATGAATGCACTTATTGGATGGGCCGAACCCTCTACCATGGCGACCACCAGACCTTCCGATGGGGGAAGGATCGTGCCTGGAAGATATGTTTCCAGGGCGACCAGATCGTTGGAGAAAGGAATGAATCCTTCGGATCTCGTTACCTCGGCCTCGGTTTTTGCGGGCAGATAGGGGGGTGAACCAGGATAGAGAGAGGTCTCCCCGCTATCCGACACGGTGACTGCCTGAAAGAAATAGGAGGTAGCCGGCAAAAGGCCCGAGACTCGGACCTTCAGAATCCCTTTTTTGGCTGCCAGGATCCCCGCCCGGCTATTCGGGTCAATGGTCGGCTGAAAGGTGAGCAAAGGATCGGCGAGCGGCCGGCTTCCGTCTTCATCGAGGAAGAGGTTCAGGGTACCGGTGGAATTCCCCGCGGAACACCAGACGACCGAAAAGGACCTTGGACTCACGTCGGTCACCATGGGGCCGTGAGTGGCCCCTTGACCGTCGACCCGTAAAAGAAAAAAAGCCGCGAAACAGTAAAGGAAAGCGATGCCTTTTGTCCTCATGGAACCCTCCGGTTAAGAAGTGTGGGATCGGATGCCTGACCGCTTTGCTCTTTTCAGCCTTTTAGATTGAAAACGTTCGTTGCCATTATTACTTTCGGTAGGAATTCGCTTTTTCTAAAGAGCTCCGAGGAGTCTTCGGCCGCATCATCAAAAGAGAAGGAGGGAATCTTTATGGAGAATCAGCTCACGAGACGAGAAGTGATGAAGGGAGTCGGCGTGGCTGCGCTGGCGCTCGGTCTGGGAAGCGTTTATGGAACAGCGCATGGGTCTGCGACCAAGGGCACGGATCCTGCCAGGGAGATGGGTGAGTGCAAATTGCCTCCCCTGCCCTATCCCTACGATGCCCTGGAACCTTACATCGACAAGGAGACCTTGACCATCCACCATGACAAGCATCACGCCGGATACGTAAAAGGATTCAACCATGCCATGAAGAAGCTGGAAGAGGCCAGGGCTTCGGGGGACTTCAGCCTGATCAAGACCTGGTCGAAGGAATTCGCCTTCCATGGCTCCGGGCATGTGCTTCATTCCCTTTACTGGAGCAACATGACGCCTCAGGGAGGCCGGGCGGAGGGGGAACTCCTGAAAGCGATCGAGAAAAGCTTCGGAGGGTTTGAAGCGTTCAAAAAGCAATTCGCTTCAGCCACCAATGCGGTTGAAGGGAGCGGATGGGGCATCCTGGCCTACGAGCCCTACCGGGGCTACCTTGTGGTTCTGCAGGCGGAGAAACACCAGGACCTGACCGTCTGGGGGGTTTTTCCCTTGCTGGTATGCGATGTGTGGGAGCACGCCTACTACCTCAAATATCAAAACCGCCGTTCGGAATACGTGGGCAACTTCTTCAAGATCATCAACTGGCCCGAAGTGGAAAAGCGATACATGAAAGTGAAGGACCTGACCATGTACAGATGACAGTCAAAGGGTCGCTTCCTTTGGGCCGTTCACGGGCTGAAAAACGGTGAGAGAAGAGGACAAAGATTCGTTGCCATGGGAACCTGCATTTTCCATGGCGAACCATTTCCCGTCCCGGCGGACGTCGGTCCTGCCTCGCCGGGACGATCATTCATAGCGCAGTGTGAGCTCCCAGCGGTTCAAGGTGCCCACATCCCGACCGGCCAGATCCGCAGCCTTGAGCGTCCAATTCCCTTTGATTCCCCTGCCCGCCAATCCTTGCAATGACGGATCGGTCTTGCTGCTGTAAGTTTTGACGATATCGTGGCGGCTGTAGCCCGTTCGATCGTGCAAGGGCAACTCCTCTCCCTCGGGCGTCCTCAAAATCACTTGCAGATCCCCGATGTAGGGATGGGAAATGTCCACAAACACCTCCAGGCCCACCAGTTGGCCTGCTTGGTTCACATTGGTCGTGCTTTCAATCCCGGCCGGATCGTTATCCGGAATCTCCTTTCCCGGAGAAAGCTTTCTGCTCAGGGTTTTGACGGGGGTCTTATTCGTGACGATTCTCAGGGTCCAGTCAACCAGTTTTCCTGTGTCGATCCGGGCGTGATCGGAAATCTCCAAGATCCAGTTTCCCTGTAACGGGTCGCCGAGAAAAGCCTTGAGTTCAGGCGTGTTATCGAAATCGTACTGATTCACGAGATCCCTGGTGGCCCGGCCGGTGCGGTCGTGAAGGACCACCCGTTCGCCGCCGGGGGATACCAACGCCACCCGAAGATCTCCGATGTAGGTGTGTAAAATATTTAACGCTACGCTGAGTTCCTGGACCCTGCCTTCGCCGGAGACCGAAATCGTGCTGCGGACACCGGCCGGATCCTCATCGGGAATGGGCAGGTTGGAGGACATCTTCTCTTCAATCACCGTGTGCTCGTCGGCAGGTTCACCCACGCCCACGGCGGCCCAGGCGTTTTTGATGGTACGGTACTCGGCGCCCTCGTCTCCGTAAAGCTGACGGCAGGCGTTGAGCATCGCGTACCGGGCCTGATTGAAGGTCCACCGGCTTCGGGTTGCGCTGCTCAGGTAAACGGTCAGGGCAGTGTAAAAAATTTGCTCAGCCTTTTGGCGTCCGATCCCTTCTATTTGAATCCCGTGGTGGACGCCGCCGGCCACGATCAGGTAGGCAGCCTTGTTGGGAATACCGCTGTTCACATGAACCCAGCCATTGTCGTTTTTATCCGGGTCCGGCAGTTCTCCGGGAGCCAGGTGCCAGAAATTGTCCATGTGATCGGGTTGATCATATTTCGTCGGGTCCGACAGATCGCGCAGGGCGTCCCCTTCCCGGAACGGAGTGAACACGCCTTCGCCCATTTCCCAGTCGGTAATCGGATCGTCGTTGGTGATCATCACTCCGAAAATGTCTGCGAAGGATTCATCCAGGGCGCCGGCCTCTTCCGCATAGACAAAGCGGGCCGTGCGGGAAGTCACCGCGTGGGTCAACTCATGACCGACGATATCCAGGGCCAGGGCGAGCGGCGACCAACGATGGCCGTCCCCGTCTCCGTAAACCATCTGTTCGTACCAATCGCTCCAAAAGGCATTGTTGTAGTTTTCCTTGAAATGCACCGTGGACCGAAGCGAAGCCCCGCGATCGTCATAGCTGTCGCGGTTGAAGGTCTCACGATAGTAATCGTATACCTCCCTGGCATGATCGTGGGCAGCCTGAACAATTGCATCGGTGGTGGTCTGGTTGTCTTGAATGACCAACGTGCCGGGTATCCTTTCAAGATTCCCGGCGGTGTAAGTCATTCGGGAAAGGGCACCCCGGATTTGGGCGTACTTATAGAGAAGCTCACCGCTATGGGCGTCAACGAAATAGTAGCGGCCGCCCATTTCCCCCTTTTTAAGAATCTCGACCTCCCAGGCCAGGTGAACCTTCCTGTCGCGGTCCCGGTAAAGGACGAGCCGGGCCTTGCCCTTTGCATGGGGATCACCTAAGTCACCCAGGGCCTTGTCGACGGCCGCTTTTTTTCTGATGCCGGGCTTCAGAGGAATGTCCACTTCGGTCAATCGGTAATCCTTATAGGCGGTGACCACCCCTTTGGAATTGACGTGCACCTGGGTGGAGCCTTCAAACACGGGCAGATCGTTGAGAACCTGTTCGAAATAGAGGTGGTGCGATCCATCCGTGTTTTTTTCGACGTGGGATAGATTCAGTTCCTCTTTCAACCCCTGCTGGTAATGGAGAAGGTCTCTTATGGAATTCAAGAATTTTCGCGCGATGGTTTCGGGTTCGTCCGTGGAGGGTGCCGAGAGGGTGCCCTTGATAAATTTCGGATAGCGGCCCTGCTCATCCCAGAAGATCTCGTTTTCTTCGGAGAAGTGATGAAGTTTTTGAACCGTTTGTTCCTGCTTGGCGGTAAGTTTCATTTTATTCCCTCCGGAAAGGTTCGACAACATCAATTTCTCATCAAAAACCTACGAAAGCCCCATGTTCGCAAAGATCCGATGAGTCCGAAAACGCCTACCTTTTCAATTAAAGCTGCACACCATGGGAGCAAAAGTCAAGGGTCGTTCACGGGAGTTGTCATTTGGAGGCGGCAAGGGTGCTGGGCACCGCGGTCATCCACATGCGAACGGAAATCCAGGGGAATGGCGACCGTAGCTGGGCCGGCAATATCTTTAATGATTGGTGGTTTTGGATGTCTCCGGGAATCACCCGGAGTCATTGGAACCGGAAAATCGGCGAACCACAGGGCGGGGCTTTGATCCGTTTGAAACAGTCGGCATCGCGGATCTCGACGGCTCAAGAAGGGCGATCATCTGGAGGCGCCATGCGTTCGACGCACACCTTGTTGGAATAAAGAGAGGGGAGCCTTATCCAACAATCCTAGTGCCTAATTACAAAAGTCATCGATATTTCCAAACACCGTCATCCCGGCGCACGCCGGGATCCAGGATCTGCTTAAAATACTGGATTCCGGCTTTCGCCGGAATGACTGAGAAGGCTTCCAAAATTAGGTGCATTATTTTTGCAATTTGACACTAGTCCTCAGAGTTGGAAGCAAGAATTTCGAAACCAATGAGGCAGTGTCCTGCGAACCGAGGAGAAGCCTCCCTGGTGATGTGCTTGATCTCCGTTTCCATAAATCGCGTCGGATGTTTCTTGTCAGTGCCGTAATACTTCAGTTTCAACCGATCCCCCGCTTTCAAGTGTTTCAGGATGTCGGAGTCTTGTTTCGCGACCACGCACAAGCCTTTGGAGGAAATGTTCCAAATCTTGAACTGGTAAATGTACTCCATCCCCTCAAAGGAAAATTCCACGCTGTAGTACCGGTTGACCTCTGTTCTGGGTTCGGATCTCCTCTCTTCCGGCGAGTTCATCAAACCTTTCCTCATGATTCTTAGTTCCCCGGGGATTCGATGAAAAGGGGATTATCCCCATTCATTTAATGCAAGAAACAGTCCACCCCCCCCCCACCGATTTGGAAATCGGTTCCATTTTACGATTCGATCGATATAGAGACCCCGGATCCAGCATAGCACTGGAAAGGCACCGACCCGATGTTTACTCGGCCGTCACGGTCCATCCTGCAAGTCCCGGCGCTTCCGTGAATGTCGCAATGGACCTGGTCCGGAATCTCAATGTTCCATCGGCCGGCCGCACGAACCCGATGCTCACCGCGAAATCTCGACCCCCACCCGATCGCAGTAACGGCGGATCTTGCACCGGCTGCAAAAGGGAGAAATCGGCTTGCAGAGATTCTGGCCGAAGGTCACCAACAGGTCGTTGATGATCATCCAGTGGGGTTCCGGGAGTTTTCCGCGAAGCGCCAGCTCTGTCTGCTCCGGCGTTTTCGTCCGGACGTATCCCCAGCGATTCGTGATGCGGTGAACATGGGTGTCCACACATATGCCCGGCTTGCCGTAGCCCAACGTGACGACCAGGTTCGCGGTCTTGCGGCCCACGCCGGGCAATTTCAACAGGTCGTCGATGTCATCGGGCACCCGGCCGTTGTCCAGCGAGACCAGGCGTCGGCAGATCTCCTTGATGTTCTTCGCCTTGGTCCTGTAGAAGCCTACCGGATAAATCGCTTTCTCGATGGTCGTGGTGGCGAGCTTACCTATCTCCTGGGGCGTTCGCGCCAGTCGAAAGAGCCTTTCGCTGGCCTGGTGGGTTGTCCGATCCTGGGTCCTGAGTGATAACACGCAAGAGATGAGAATCGTAAACGGCGTCTCGGTGAAATGCCCCACCACCGGCACCTGCCATTTCTCCACTTCCTTTTTCAGAATCCCAATGACCTTATCAATGTCCTCATCGCGCATGCTTTCCGTCCAGAACGGTTCGACTCCGCTCAACGTTACGTGACCTTGCCTTCCCTTTCCAGCAATTGAGTTTTGCCTGGTTCAGAGAAACGCCCCCTGCCTGGCACACTGGCAATCCTGCTCGAATCCCCGGGTCGAACGGATCCTCGGCATTCATGGAATATGAGGATGCGGCAAACGAACCGCACTTATTCACCCCCAGCTTCAGGTATCCGAAGACGCCTTAAAACAAGACGCTGCGCTCACGCAACACCCCGCGACCGGACACGATGCGATTGATCTGGTTGGTGCCCTCAAAAATTTGAGTCAGCTTGGCATCGCGCATGAGCTTCTCCACCACCGAGCCCTTCATGTACCCGGAGCCTCCATGGATCTGAACCGCGTCCGTGGTCACTTTCATGGCCGCGTCCGATGCAAAGCACTTCGAAGCGGCCGCCTCTGTAGAGCAGCGAAGCCCCTGATCCAGCATCCATCCGGCCTGAAGATACATGGCCCGAGAAGCCATGATGAGCGCAACCATGTCCGCAAGCAAAAAGTGAATGCCCTGGAAATTGCCGATGGGGCCACCGAACTGTTCTCTCTGATTCGCCCAGTTCACCGCCTCGTCAAGGGCCTTCTGGGCAATCCCGGTGCATACCGCGGCAACGTTCACCCTCCCCCGATCAAGAGCGGACATGGCCAACCTGAATCCATCCCCTTCTTTTCCTATCAAATTGTCTTTCCCCACTTCCACGTCATCGAAAAAAAGCTCCGCCACATTGAGAGCGCGATGACCCATTTTATCTTCGACTCTTCCCACCCTGATGCCGGGCGTATCCCGGGTGATGTAGAAACAGCAAATGCCTTTGGCCCCCTTGGATTTATCCACGGTTGCGAAGAGGCAAAGCAGGTCCGCATATTTTCCGTTGGTGATGTAGCATTTGGACCCGTTAATCACGTATCCGTCCCCTTTTCGAGCGGCGGTGGTTTGGATGGCTCCTGCATCGGAGCCCGCACCCGGCTCCGTGAGACAGAAGCAGGAGGTTCTGTAGCTCTTCGTCATGTGCCCCAGAAGCCGCTTTTTCTGCTCCTCCGTCCCCCCCACAAGGATGGCCCCGGTGCTCAAAAGGGATATTCCGATCATCTGGCCGATGGAGCAGCAGTCGTAGTTCAAGGCTTCTGTGACGATATAATGGGTCACATAGTCCATGCCCGAACCGCCGCACTCCCTGGGGACAGTGGTGTACATGAGACCCAGGTCTTTTGCCTTTTTCAGGATCTCTTCCGGATAGGTCCCTTCGCGATCATAGTCCAGTGCGACCGGACGGATCTCCTTGGCCGAAAATCCCCTCGCCGTTTCCAGCACCTGTTTCTGTTCTTCGTTAAGGCTAAAATCAATCATATCAACACCTCCGGGAAGATTTGGTTCTCCGTTCGCCGGGGTTGAAACCTTCGCCTTTCAAAGAGAAAGCTCCAACCTGGTTTCCATTTTCGAATATCGAACAAGGAATTTCCGAATAAGGCTCACTCTGGCCATTTGCGCTACTTCACGTCACCTGACGAAGAAAACCGCATAAATGGCGTTTCCCACTGATCCGTGAATCCTGAACCCCTATTGTCCCATAGCGGACGAGGAGAATTTCTCTGATTGTCAGTGCCCGCAGCAGTGATCTCCGCAACTTGCGGTCTCCGCCATCGCTTTGATCACTTCCCTGGAATCCGCAGGCAGAACTTCTTCGACGCACAGATGAAGATAAAATGCGTCAATGTCCTCGGGGAGATCGAGAAAAGAAGTATCCACGTGCTCAAATACTTCCGGGAGCTTTTCACGCTCGAGATGGAGTAAGAGGTCTTCTCCCGGCTTTTTGTCCGCCAGCGCATACTCCAGTGGGGATAACCCCTCCTTTCCAATGCCGTAAATGAATTGAAAAGTGGAGCCGTCTCCGATCAAGTCCATGCGCTGTGGCGTTCTTCCAGCGGCCCAGGACAGGCGGATCTTTTTGAGGGGGCCGATTTTATCTCTCATATCGTTCATGTCTCTCCAACCGGTAAATGAGATTGGTCTATCGGGATTCTATATCCCAATTTCCCCATATTTTGCAAGTGCCAGGCGAAAAATCCGCGTCCCCGGAGGTCATTTCCAAATGGAAACTCTTACCCGAAAAGCATGAATTCTTACACCAGAACACTCTTGTCCAGAACCTATATTTCTTTGGACAGCATTCTCATCAAAGTCTTTTCTGGCGAAGGAAAGTCTTAACTTCCCCTTTTGAGAAAGGGGGATCGAGGGGGATTTGACTCTTCCCCCTTTGACAAAGGGGGATCGAGGGGGATTTTAAGAACGTTCGTGAAATCCCCCCTGCCCCATAAGCGCTAAGTTAAATAAACCGTCATTCCGGCGAAAGCCGGAATCCAGTCAAACAATCGTATGATACAAATCCTGGCAATTCGGATTCGCCCTCTCAATCAATTCAATTTTCCACCTTCGCTTCCATTCTTTCAATTGTTTCTCCCGCTGAATAGCGGATTCCATACTGTCATGCAATTCATACCAAACCAACTGATGAACAGCATAGCGTTTGGTAAATCCTTCCACCATGTTATTTTTGTGCTCCCATATCCTCTTCACGGGGTCTGAGGTCA